>Ga0302286_10000163_pt1 | contig 55661 bp, 39 predicted proteins | sample III_Fen_E2_3_FD_198765 | JGI IMG/M metagenome (GOLD analysis project Ga0302286, IMG submission 198765) | Peat permafrost microbial communities from Stordalen Mire near Abisko, Sweden - III_Fen_E2_3 | ecosystem: Environmental > Terrestrial > Soil > Wetlands > Permafrost | place: Sweden: Abisko...
AATTGGCAGCACAGAAACTAAAAACAGTAATGAGATTAGCAAACGAATTAAATTTGGACATATCTCATTACCATTAATTTATAAATTCTGTCATTGGTATTTATTTCGGGATCTGACATTCAATTCGTCGGGATCCTGAAACAAGTTCAGGATGACAGTACCAATGACTTTTTAGACAGCCTCATTAAAATTCCATACCAGCAACTATTTCGTTTTTTTAAACCGCTGTTTATTTTCCGGAGTCATTTTTTCACAGGCATACTGAATAATCAGCCTGGGTGCGGTGTCTTTGTGTTGTTCGAGAAAAGGCTCTACTTCTGCCGGAATAATCTTCCAGGCTTCACGCAAAAACCAGCCCATTCCCTGATGAACTTCCCGTTCCGGATCGGCCATTAAACCGGCAACCAATTGAATGGAAGGCATTACCTGTTTGGTCTTCTTCATGTGTTTAATCAGCGTTACCGGCACACACCTGCGCTGAAATTTAAATGAAGAACCAAGCCACGAACAAAAATCGTTCATTTCAATAATCTTCTTATCCAGAAACACGGGTAAAATAAACATTCCCAGCGTATCGGCATGTGCCCAATTGGTGATACTGAATGAGAACCAGTCTCCAATTCGTTGAAAAGTTTCCGGAGTAAACTGTTTCTTTAGTCCGTTGAGCAACAGTAAACCCATCGAAATTTCTTCGTACATCCCGCTTTTCATCAGTTCAGGAATTGCGTCCTGAATCGTGAACAAATCAAAACCACCTTGCTTCAGCAGTTCTTTTACCCGACCATGAATTTGTGGTGCAGTCAACCCATAGCCAACAAACTCTTCCTTGAAAAAACGCTGCGACTTTTGCAACTGTTCTGCACTGGCATTTGCCCTACAGTACGATCTAATTTCCTGAATTAATTCAAATGATTCCATATGTTGAAACATGTTAAGGCTGATATCCTGATTGATTCAAAATCGACTGAAAATCCTGATTGCTCATCAGATCTGCCAGTTTTACATCCGGATGGTTTTTCATGTACGAACGAACAATCTGCAAGCCTAACCAGACACCTGTACGGGCAGGAGACTCATTGGTAAAAGAAGACGTATAAGGTCCATCATCAGTGTATCCTTTGATGCTCATGCGGTCGGTTGAATAAAGCAACTTGTGTTCTGCCAGAAATGTCCACATCGAAGCTTCATTTTTTTCGCAAAAACCAAGTTGTTTTTTGGTTATGCCCATCTTTAGCGTATCGTTCGCTTCAGGAATCATTGCATCAACAAAATACATTAGCTTTCCTTCATAGACCATTTTCCCAAGCAAGGTGCTTACATTATCGGCAATAGGCCACTCGGTCAATGCCCAGGCATACATCACATCTGATGCAATTTTTGCCTGATGCATATTTCTGCGCTTATAAGTTGGCAAGCCCAGTCGATCGTAATAGTTGCAACCTACCCCCAGATACTTATCCAAACTAATTCCAACCAGATTCGTGGATGTAACCACCGACTGGTTAAATCCGGAAATACAGGTATAAATTTCAGGAACCTGTTTTTGCGGGAAATAGTATTTGTAGTGTTTAAATGCGGATTCCAGATCTTTACGAATTTTAATGGTGTCAAAAGTCTCCGCCACTTTCACTTTCAAATTTTGAATAAGTGTATCCGAAATAAATGTATGAAGCATATCCGGAAAATTTGCTTGTTCCACTCCACCAATTGAAATCATCCGATAGGTGAAAATATCGAAAAATTCACCGTATTTTTTCTTCAGTACGGGCACTAATGTCGATACCGAATCATTGGTTTTCTTCAGCAGATCGACCTCCAGATGTTTGATCTTCAGATCAACCGAAACATTCGAAACACTTATTTTCAATGGATTGTGCGTGCACGACATCCACAAAACACTAATCAGTACTAAATAAAAAAGTCGTTTCATTCTTAATATTTTGAGGTATTTACGTTCAGATTGTAATTTTATTGTTATTTTAAATATAAAATTTCGAGATTTGCAGTAAGCAAAACTAAATGTTTCTTGCGTTATTCTTAGGATTCGAAAACCTAAATTCAGTAAATAAATCTTGTGCTATGAAACGATTACTTTTATCCGCCCTTCTGATTTCTGTTTTTTTTGCAGGATATAGCCAAAAACGCGTCAAGCTGTCATTTACAGGAAGTCCATCGGTAAACTGGATGGTTACCAATAATCAAAAGGCCGAAAACGGGAAATCGATGTTAGGCTATGATTTTGGTCTAAGTACCGATATCTATTTTTCGGAAGATGATCGTTATTCTCTTTTAACCGGGATTCAAATATCCAACATCGGCGGAGAAGTTTCATACAAGAATAGTTCTGCATTCAAGTATGCAGGACAGACATTATCGGCATCTTCCAAAATAAAATCCAGATTGCGGTATGTCGAAATTCCACTGTCTCTCCGGATGAAAACCAATCAATTCAACCGCTCCCGCTACTGGTGTCAGTTTGGACTATCGGGCATGGTAAACATCGAATCGAGAGGCGACAGTAACGATGGCGTTCTGAGAAAGACAAACATTAACGACGAAATGAACTTATTTAACCTGTCGATGGTCGTGGGAATAGGTTTCGACTATGATTTGGGCGGGAACAATGCAATCACTACCGGACTCGTTTTTCAGAACGGATTAATGGATGTTACCACAGATAATTACTTTAAAGACAAGACCATCATAAACTCGTTGAAACTCCGGGTCGGATTGCTTTTTTAAGATTGCTACTATGAAAATTGCTATTGCTCAACTCAATTACCACATCGGTAATTTTGCACAGAATACCTCAAAAATCATCGACTGTATCACCAAATCGAAACAAGAAGGTACTGATCTGGTAGTCTTTTCAGAACTTTCGATTACCGGTTACTACCCGCACGATTTGCTTGAACGAAAAGAATTCATTGAACAATCGTATCAGGCTCTTCAGCAAATCACCAACCATTGTACCAACATCGCAGTTCTCGTTGGCGGACCAAGTATCAACCCGGAGCCTCAGGGCAAAAAGCTTTTTAATTCTGCCTTTTTCATCTCCGATGGAGCAATTCAGCATGTCGTAAATAAATCATTACTACCAACCTACGATATTTTTGATGAATACAGGCATTTTGAACCCAACCGAAACTTTTCGGTAATCGACTTCAAAGGAAAAAAACTGGCAATCACCATCTGCGAAGATTTATGGGACGAGCAGGAAACCCAAAAAGAATTTGGCCGCGAAAAACTTTACCAGATTTCACCTCTTCAGGAATTAGCAGCCCTGAACCCCGATTTGGTGATTAATCTTTCGGCTTCACCATTCTCCTACAATCAGGAAGATTGCCGTAAAAACGTATTGATTAAGAATGCCATCAAATATCAGTTACCTATTCTGTATGTGAATCAGGTTGGAGCTCAAACCGAATTAATCTTTGACGGAGGTTCATCATTCCTGAACAAGAATGGTGAAATTCAGGAAGAACTAAGCTATTTCGAAGAAGACTTCCGGATTATTGATACCGATGTCTCCACACAAAATCTTCAGCCTAAAACGGAATACATCGAGAAAATATATCGTGCTCTTGTTCTGGGAATCCGCGACTATTTTGGGAAAATGGGATTTAAAAAAGCAACGCTGGGACTTTCCGGAGGAATTGATTCTGCGCTGGTTTTAACACTGGCTGTTGATGCTTTGGGAAAAGAAAATGTTCGGGTACTGCTAATGCCTTCACGCTATTCGTCCGACCATAGTGTGGCCGATGCTGTTCAACTGGCAAAAAATCTGGACATTCAATACGAAACTATCCCAATTCAGCCAATGGTTGATAGCTTTGAACAAAGTCTTGCAACCACATTTTCCGGATTGAAAAGCGGTATTACGGAAGAAAATATTCAAGCCCGAACCCGTGGCATCCTGTTGATGGCTATTTCCAATAAATTTGGCAATATCCTGCTCAACACCACCAACAAAAGTGAATGTGCCGTTGGCTATGGAACTTTGTATGGCGATATGAATGGGGGACTTTCGGTTCTTGGCGATGTGTATAAAACCGACGTTTTCAAAATGTCGAGATGGATTAACCGCAATCACGAGATTATTCCGGAAAATACCATTTTGAAACCGCCATCCGCTGAGCTTCGGCCCGATCAAAAAGACTCTGATTCGCTTCCTGATTACGACATCCTCGACCGCATCTTGTTCGACTATATTGAATTAAATCTTTCTCCAGCAGAAATCATTGCCAGGGGATTCGATGAAGCAACGGTAACACGAACGGTCAAAATGGTAAACAACAACGAATACAAACGTTTCCAGGCTCCACCGATTCTTCGGGTTAGTTCGAAAGCTTTTGGATTTGGTCGGCGTATGCCATTAGTTGCAAGGTATTCGTAGCCGAAAATAAACAGGCTAAATTTCCTTGTCTAACAAATTTGCTTAACTTTGATGCTGCAGAACATGTAAATTTATTTCTATGGGAAGTCACGAAATGGGGATAAAAGAAATTCTCGAGAATCCAAAATCAATTTTCAGCATACTTACTCCTGAAGAAAAAGAGGATCTACGCAACCATATCACATTGGCTTATTACAAAAAAAATGAATTCATTTTCAAAGAAGGTGAAAAACCCGGTGGACTCCTATTCCTGCTCGATGGGAAAGTGATTATTTACAAAGAAGGTGTTGGTGGTCGGGAGCAAATCATTCGGATGACCAAATCCTTCGGATTACTTGGCTATCGGGCACTGCTTGCCGAAGAACTATACATTGGTTCCGGATTTACACTTGAAGATTCAACGGTAGCATTAATTTCTGCGGATTACACACACAACCTGCTACTGAAAAACACGCAGTTCACACTTCGGCTAATTCAAAAAATAGCAAAGGAACTCGGGTTCTCCAACTCACGAACAGTTACACTAACTCAAAAACATATCCGTGGACGGCTGGCCGAATCGCTACTGCTGTTAAAAGAAAAATACGGATGGGAAAATGACGGTGCTACCCTGAAAGTTTACCTTTCCCGCGAAGACATTGCCAACCTGTCGAACATGACCACTTCAAATGCCATTCGCACACTTTCGACATTTGCCGGCGAAAAAGTAATTGCAATCGACGGTCGCAAAATACGAATTCTCGATGTTCACCGTCTGGAGAAAATCAGTACGCTGGGATAACAAGTTTAAAGTTTTCTATTACTCCTGCAAATAAATCCGTTTCACGCGTTGTGAAATACCGGTAAGAATCTCGTACGAAATCGTTCCGATTTTTTCGGCCATTTTACTGACCTGAATATGATCGCCCATTAGTTCAACTTCATCACCAACAGAAACCGAAAGTCCGGTAACGTCAATCATACACATGTCCATGCAGATATTTCCAACTAGCGGAACCTCCTGCCCTTTTACATATACCGTTCCCACCCCATTACTTAACCTACGGTCGTAACCATCGGCATAACCAATCGGTAATACCGCAATTTCCGAATCGGTAGTAACAACTCCTTTTCGTCCGTAACCAACAGTCTCGCCTGCTTTGATCCGTCGAATCTGCGACACCGAAGTTTTTAACCGGCTAATACTTTTTACCTGCGGATTATTTAACGCACTCACTCCGTACAATCCAATGCCTAATCGTACCATTTCGAACTGATATTCAGGGAATCGCTCGATACCAGCTGAATTCAGAATATGACGAAGAATTTTATACGGAAGCTTACTGGTAATCAACTCGCTGAGTTCAATAAAACGATGAATCTGGCCCAACGTAAAATCATCATGAACAGTCTCATCTGCTCCGGCCAGATGCGAGAACACAGAACGAACAACCATTTGTTCCTGCCCAACAAGCTTCTTCATCAACCGCTCAACTGCCTCTACAGAGTCAAAACCCAAACGGTGCATTCCGGTATCTAATTTCAAATGAATAGGATATCGAACCACTGCATTTTGCTGAAGGACTTTCCGGAAAGAATCAAATATTTCTTCCGAATAAATATTGGGTTCGAGCCTAAACTCAATCATATTTTCAAAACTGTGTTCTTCCGGATTCATCACCAGAATAGGCAAATCAATACCAGCCTGCCGAAGTTCAATTCCTTCATCGGCTACCGCTACCGCCAAATAATCGACTTTATGAAACTGAAGAATCCGGGCAATTTCGGCCAATCCACTACCATACGAAAAGGCTTTCACCATGATCACAATACGGGTCTCCGGACGTATCGACGACCGAAAGAAATTCAGATTGCTTACCATCGCATTTAAGTCGATCTCCAAAACCGTTTGGTGATATTTTTTCTGAAGAACCGAGGATATACGTTCAAAGTGGAAGTCACGTGCTCCTTTCAGTAATATACATTCCTGATTGAAATTAACTGGTTGAAAGGATTCGAGAAAAAGATCGGTCGACTCATAAAATTCGGACGGCAAATCAAACAAACTGGCATATTTCCGGATATGAGTACCAATTCCGATCAAACGGCTGGTTTTATTTTGCTGAAGCAGATGGGCAACTTCCTGATACAACTCTTCGTCCGGAATACCCGCCTGCTGAATATCTGATAAAATTACAATCTTTCGCTCGTAGGGATACCGGGCATGATTGTTCAAAAAAGTAAGCGCAATTTGCAGCGAATTAATATCCGAATTATAATAGTCGTTAATCAACAAGCAATTATTTACACCTTCTTTCATCTCCAGACGCATCGCTACCGGCTGCAGACTGCGGAACAAATTAAGCACCGATGCTTCAGCATAGTCCTGCGACAACACAAACGCCAAACAATGACCGGCATTTTCCAGACTGGCCTCATCCTGAAAAGGTAAGCTAATCCGATAGGTTTGATCTTTGTATTCAGTGGTAATTTCAACACCGTCGCCAAATTCCTGTTTCCGGAAAAATAATTCAGCTGTTGAATCGATGAACGACCATGCAATACGATTCACCGATTTGTCGATATCAGATTGAATCGTTTGCTGTACCAATTTCTGATCCTTACAATATATAATAGATGAACATGACTGAAATAGCTTCAGTTTCTCAATAAGCTTTTCTCTTTTTGATGAGAAATTCTCCTGATGAGCTTCCCCAATATTCGTCAGGATTCCGATCGTCGGACGAATAATTTCATACAAAAACTCCATTTCCCCAATTTCGGAAATCCCGGCTTCAAAAATAGCCAGCTCGTATTCCGGCTTCAGATTCCACACCGAAAGAGGCACGCCAACCTGAGAATTATAGCTCTTCGGACTTCGAAGAACAACTTTGTTTTGCAACAATTCGAACAGCCATTCTTTCACAATCGTTTTACCATTACTACCGGTAATCCCAATTACCGGAATATCGAATTGCTTCCGATGCCAGGCAACCAGATTCTGCAAAGCACGCAGCGTATCCGGAACAATAATAAAACAACACTGCTTATAGGAAGTATATTTATCAGAATCGGTAGAAACAACAAAAGCCCGAACCCCCAGATGGATTAAATCCTCAATGTACCGATGTCCATCGTTTCGATCACTCTTCAGTGCAAAAAACAAACTCGTTTCCGGATCAAAAATGGTTCGGCTATCAATCGAAACAGAAGAAATCGAAAAATCGGAATCAAAGTCCGGAGATATTAATTTTCCACCAAGAATAGTGAAAATCTGATTTACAGTAAGAACAGGCATTATCGGGTAGCTTTAGTAAAACAAGAACGACATAAAGGTTCATATTCAGCCTTCTCTCCCAGCAGAACCAGCTTATCATTTGCAGCCAGACGATGAGAGAACTGAGCAACATCGCCGCAACGCATACAAATGGCGTGAACCTTGGTGATATGATCAGCAACAGCCATTAAGCCCGGAATAGGGCCAAATGGTTTTCCTTTAAAATCCATATCCAACCCGGCAATAATTACGCGGATGCCCATATTTGCAAGTGATATACTAACATCAATTAATCCAGTGTCAAAGAACTGAGCCTCATCAATTCCAACAACATCTACATCACCCGACAAAAGCATTATATTTCCTGAAGTCTCAACCGGAGTGCTGAGAATAGAATTCGTATCGTGCGACACAACTGCTTCCAAGGAATAGCGTGTATCAACAGCTGGTTTAAAAATTTCGACGTTCAGTTTTGCAATTTTTGCCCGTTTGAGTCGTCGTATTAATTCCTCGGTTTTCCCTGAAAACATTGAACCTGCAATTACTTCAATACTGCCGGTTCTTTTTTGTCGGTCAATCCCTCTTTCGATAAACATGTAGGTAATATGCTAAAGATTTTTGTACTTTTACCCTCCTAAATACCGGATCTGCGACTGAATCAATTAATTTGAACAGCGGCTCCCGGTACTGGGAACAAAGGTAAATTTATATCTTTAGGAATAGAACTCCTACCGATTAATCAAAAAAATGTTTAACAAAAACAGCGATATTTCAGAATCAGAATTCAAATAAAAATCAGATAAAATCACTGCAAAAATCAAAGTAATAAAATGGACAAAAACAAATTAATCCGGATCATTGGAAAAGATCTGGAAGAACTCAAATTCTTAACCGAAGAAATTGCCGAAGCGCAAAACAGTTCTCAATTAATTGTTGACCTTGCATTAAGCAAAGCCCGACTTTTATGTCAGGAAATTTTAGTGCTACGCGAATGTTTAGGTCTATCAGCAACTACCGCAGATGAGTGTACCAAAGAAGAACCGCTCAGTGAAACACGCATCTCTGAACCTGAAGTTAATTTGAAGGAAGAACAAAAACTTTCGGAAGAAAAAGAAATCGTATTCGGATACGGCAAGAATGAATCAGAAGAAGACCTTTCAAATGAAGAAGACTCATTTTCTGATGATGAAGAAAATGAAGTTCCTGAAGAAGAAGATAGCAAATACGTTACAAAAGCAGAAGCATTAATTGAATTCGACGATCAGCCAAGTGCTGCAAAAACAGATAATGGTTCTGGGGTGAGAGAACTTCACATGGACGATCTGGACGACGACAATGATCGCGTAGACTTTGCTCCTCAGTCTGCAGCCCCCAAGGTTATGCGTGAAATTCCCAAACCGGCAGAGCCCGTTCACACAAAAGCACCAGTTAGTGAAGCTCCGCAAAAAGAACGTTCACTAAACGATAGCATGGGAGAAGCCAAACCGACGGAAACAAGTTTGGGCAATGGACCTATTCCCAGTTTAAAAACTGCAATCGGCTTAAACGACCGCTTCCTTTTTATTCGTGAAATTTTTGGCAACAACACAGATAAATACAACATGATCATCGACCACCTGGACAAACTGGAATCGATCCAGCAAGCTGTTGACTATTTAAAAATTAATCTCACGCTTCAGAAAAACGAAACAAGTATGAAATTCGTTGACCTGTTAAAACGCAGATTTAGCAAACAATAGAAATGGGTAAGCTATTTTTAATTCCTACTCCGATCGGAAATCTCGAAGACATGACTTTTCGTGGAATCCGAATACTAAAAGAAGTCGATATGATTCTGGCTGAAGACACCCGTACTTCAGCAAAGCTTCTCGCTCACTTTGAAATCAAAAACAAACTGGTTTCACATCACAAATTCAACGAGCACAAAACCGTTGAAATGATTTCCAGACAAATCGAAGAAGGTAAAAATGTAGCACTCATTTCAGATGCCGGCACCCCCGGGATCAGTGATCCTGGCTTCTTACTGGTTAGAACATGCCTCGAAAAAGATATTGAGGTAGAATGTTTGCCCGGAGCCACAGCACTGATCCCGGCACTGGTTAATTCGGGATTTCCAACCGACCGCTTTGCTTTCGAAGGATTTCTTCCTCAAAAAAAAGGAAGGCAAAAGAAAATTAAAGATTTGGTGAGCGAAACCCGGACAATGATTTTCTACGAATCGCCCTACCGATTGGTAAAAAGTCTGGAACAATTTGCCGAATTCATGGGACCCGACCGAAAAGCCAGCGTATCGCGGGAACTGTCAAAATTCTTTGAAGAAAACAAAAGAGGAACCATCGCCGAACTGATTGAATATTTCAGCTCGAAAACAATTAAAGGAGAAATTGTAATTGTACTCGAAGGTTTCAAAGTTGAAAAAGACGAAGAGGAAGAATGAGGTACTACGACCACCTTTTCTTTGATTTGGACAACACTCTGTGGAATTTCTCGGCAAATTCCTGTAAAGCGATGAAGCTGACCTTAGAACAGACCGACATTCTTCAGCAAATTCCATCGTTTGATGATTTCTTTCTCGTTTATGAGCAAATTAATGATTCGCTATGGGAAAAATACCGACTTAATAAGGTAGAAAAATCGACTTTGGTTGTTGAACGATTTGCCCGATCGCTCGAAAAATTTGGACTGTCGAATTTAGATTGGTCTGAGCTAAACGCTCAGTACCTCAACAACATGGCTCTACAAACAGAGCTATTCCCCGAAACCATTGAAACCCTGGCATTTCTCAAAGCTAAAGGATACCAAATGCACATTATCACCAACGGATTTAAAGAAGTTCAACACCTCAAACTAGCGAATAGCGGGTTGTCTGAATTTTTTACCAAAATATTTATCTCTGAAGAGGTTCAGGCCAACAAACCCCACCGACAGATATTCGAACATGCGGTAAAATCAACCAATGCAAAAAAGAAAAAGAGCATCATGATTGGTGATTCCTGGGATACAGATATTGCAGGAGCGCTCAATTTTGGGATGGATCAGATTATGTTTCTAAACAATGGATTACATCCTGTTCCCGAGGTTGTAAAAGCTATTATCCCAGCAACAGACTCTCCTGTTCTTGAATTAGGACATCAAACAAAAACATGGTTCATTCAAAACATTTCAGAACTACAAATAATCTTATAATTTACATGAGTCATCCTGACTATTGTGCGAAATTGTTAATAAATCGGCCTAAAAAAAGATGTTTAGTGTTTTATTTCGTCTAGTTATACAAAATATTACATTTTTTTGCATTGACTAATTTAACATTTTTTTACATTAGCAGTCTTTTTCCCTAAAATTTAAACGAACAACTAAAATATCGGATAATTAGAAATAAAATACGAGTTTAAATTTTAACATTTTTTTACATTAGCGAACAAAAGTTGACAAAACTCTTGGTGAAAAAGATTTAATTAGTATCTTGGACTTGTTGAAGCTGTTTAATTTTAAAATAATTCTCTATGAAAAGAATCATGTTATTATTTGCATTTTTTGCAATTGGGTTGCCGGTTCTGTTAGCCCAAACCAAGCAGATAACAGGAAAGGTGACTTCCTCGGACGATGGAAGTGCAATTCCAGGAGTTTCTGTAGTGGTAAAAGGAACTACACTTGGCACAATTACAAATGCCGAAGGAGCATTTACGTTAAAAACACCAACTTCTGCAACGACGCTGGTATTATCCTTTGTCGGAATGAGAACAGAAGAGGTTGCTTTAACATCCTCAACCTCGTACGATGTGAAAATGAAATCGGATGTAGTAGGCGTAGATGAAGTAATGGTTGTTGCTTATGGTACTGCCAAAAAATCATCATTCTCCGGTTCTGCTTCAGTTATTAAGAGTGACGACATTGCTAAAAAGCAATCGTCAAACGTCGTAAAAGCATTGGAAGGACAAGTTGCCGGTGTTCAAATTTCAACGGCATCAGGTCAGCCAGGATCCAGCACATCAATTCGTATTCGTGGTATTGGATCAATTAATGCATCAAGTGAACCTCTTATTATTTTAGATGGAATTCCTTATGATGGCAATCTAAACTCGATCAGTCAACAAGACGTTGAGTCAATGACCGTACTAAAAGATGCTGTTTCCAACTCATTGTATGGATCACGTGGAGCTAACGGTGTTATTGTAATTACAACAAAAAAAGGCTCTTCTGGAAAATCTCAAATTAATTTTGATGCAAAAGTTGGTGTAAACTCAAGGTCTGTTCCTGAGTATTCAATCATGGAAGATCCGAAAGAATATTATGCGACCTACTGGGATGCTTTAAGAAATCTTTATATTAATAATGGGTCAACTGCAACTGTCGCAGCACAAAATGCGTCAACCAATATGATTGACAAACTAGCATACAATGTTACTAATGTTGCCAACGACAAAATAATTGATCCTTTAACAGGACAGTTTAATCCTGCTGCAAAAATCTTATACCATGATAATTGGGGAGACGAAATGTTCACAAACGGAGCAAGGCAAGAATATAACTTTAATGTCCGTGGATCGAAAGAAAAAACAAGTTATTACATGTCCTTAGGCTATCTCGATGATCAGGGTTATATTGTAAATTCTGATTTTAAACGTTACAGCGGTCGTCTTAGCTTTGATTCGCAGATAAAATCATGGTTTAAAACCGGTGCCAGCCTTTCATATGTTCGCACACAAACCAATTCTCCTGACGTTGATCCAACTTCCGGAGTTAACATGTTTTATGTTTCCAGAATGATGGCTCCTATTTATCCTATTTACAAATACGATAATACAGGAAATAGGATGTATGAAGCAAACGGACGTGCCATTTATGATTACGGCACAGATCCTGCACGTCCAATGTCAAGTATGACCAATCCATTGGGAACACAAAACCTTGATAAAAATCAATATGAGAATGATTATTTTAATGGAAATGTTTTTGGCGAAATTACTTTCCTGAGAGATTTCAAAGCTACATTTCGCGCAGCAATTGACAATCCGAACACCCGTCAACTTCAATATCAGAACGGACAATACGGACAATTTGTTGCTCAAAACGGATCGAGTTACGTTACCAGCTCTAAAGTTACAGCGGTTAACCTTCAACAGTTATTAAACTATAAAAAGGAAATTGGCGATCACAATATTGATGTACTGGTAGGACACGAAAGTTATAAAAGGGATTATAGTTATTTATCTGCTTCGAAAAACAATTTCGTTCTTCCAACCAGCTTTGAGTTAGATAATGCCATATTAAATCCACAGGCTTCCTCTGGTACTTATTCATATTCAACCGAAGGTTTCTTTGGACGCGCAGATTATAATTTTGCTGAAAAATATTTTGGTTCGGTTTCTTATAGACGAGATGCATCATCAAGATTCCATCCTGATTATCGTTGGGGAAATTTTTGGTCTATTGGAGGTGCATGGAGATTGAATAAGGAAGACTTCTTAAGTAATATTGAATGGATCGATAATCTGAAGTACAAGATTAGTTATGGAGCTCAGGGGAATGATGCTTTAAGTAACCTCTACCCATACATGGATCAGTATACTGTTTCAAATAGTGCCGGGCAAATTGCAGTAAACCTGTATTACAAAGGGAATCAAAAAATCCGATGGGAAAAAAACTATAACCTCAATACAGGCTTCGAATTTTCTTTATTTAAAGGACGACTTGAAGGAACTACCGAATATTTTCAACGCACTGTTAAAGATATGCTATTTAACCGCCCACTACCAATCTCGGGTGGAGTAAGTAGTTATCCTGATAACATTGGGGATATGAGAAACCGTGGCGTTGACATTGAACTAAAGGGAACTCTAATTAAAACACAAGATCTGAAATGGACTTTGGGCATCAATGCAACTCATTTCAAAAACAAAATTCTAAAGTTGCCTCCAGAAAGAAGAGAAACAGGTATTGTTAGTGGTAATTTCAAATTAATGGAAGGTAAATCCCGCTATGAATATTTCACGAAAGACTATGCCGGGGTAGATGCTGCAACAGGTAACGCCTTGTGGTATATGGATGTTACCGGTGCTGATGGTGTTGTTACAAAACAAACAACTAAAACTTATAGTTTGGCTACTGATTATTTTCAGGGGACAGCAATTCCTAATCTTTTTGGTGGGATTAACACCGCTTTAGAATACAAAGGAATTGACCTTTCACTGAGCTTTACCTATCAACTTGGAGGTAAAGGATATGATGCTATTTACGCCGGTCTTATGGCTTCCGGAGATGATGGACGAAACTGGCATACAGATATTCGTAAGAGATGGACTCCAACAAATACAACTACTGATGTGCCTAAAGTAATGGAAGGTGAAGCATATGCAAACCGTGCATCCAGCCGTTTCTTTACCAGCGAATCTTATTTGGGATTTCAGAACATTACAGTAGGATATACTTTCCCAACTCCAATGATGAAAACTATTGGTGTCGAAAAACTGCGAATTTATTTTGTATCTGACAATGTTGGATTATTGTCAAAACGAAAAGGTTATGATCCTCGGCAAAGTTGGGATGGAAATAGTGGCGATTATAATTATTCTCCTATCCGCACCGTTTCTGGAGGTATACAGATTACTCTTTAATAATTTCTAAATAGTTATATTATGAAAATAACAAAATATTCCATACTAATTTTAGTCATTTCAGTTACTCTTTTCAGTAGTTGCAAAGATGACTTTTTCAATGCAGATCCGGGAGATAGGGTTACCTCCGAACAACTAAAGGGGCTAACGGATCCTGCTCCCTTTGTAAATGCAATGTATTCCTATATGATCCAATATAATGGGTTAGGACTTTCTTCGGTTAGCCATAATGATTTTGGCTATATGAGTACTGTTCTGGCTTCCGAATTATGGGGCCAAGATATGGTTCAATACGGTTCTAAATATGGCTGGTTTTATCCTGACTATAAGTACTCCAATCGTGGATACCAACTAACGGATATGTTGATTCACTGGACTTTCTTTTATAAGTTAATTAAAACTACCAACGATGTGCTGTCTGCAGTACCTGCAAATACTGAAAATGCTGATTTAAAAGCAGCCAGAGGTGAGGCATATGGTATAAGAGCTTTTGCCTATCTAAATCTGGTTGAATTATATCAGTTTACTTACAAAGGGAATGAAGACAAATTAGCAGTTCCTATTATAACCGAAGCTACACCCTCCGAACAGGTTACCAATAATCCAAGAGTAAAAGTCAGCGAAGTCTATGCTCAAATAATTGCTGACTTGACAAAAGGTTATGAGCTTACAGCGGGATTTGTCAGAACAAATAATACAATCGTAGACCAGCGCGTTATTGCAGGCTTTCTGGCTCGTACGTACTTGAATATGGAGAACTGGGCGCAAGCAGCAAAATATGCAGCAGAAGCTCAAGTTGGATTCTCTGTTATGGATAGCAAATGGTTGAATGAAGGGTTTGTTAGTTTGACAAATCCATCGTGGATGTGGGCATCTGATGTAAATGATCAATCAGCGATTGCAACCTCAGGCATTGTCAATTACACTTCACATATTAGTTCAACCGCCTATGGATATTCTTTAGCTGGAGCTATGTACAAAAATATTAGCTCTGACCTTTATGCTAAAATTCCGGCTACTGACATAAGAAAATCATGGTGGCTGGCTGCTAATACAAAAACGGTTACCGTGTTAGGCAATGTAACTCTTCCCAAATATGCAAACTTGAAGTTTGGATACTATGATATGGACGGGAATAATTTCAATGACCTTTGCTACATGCGTGTGGAAGAGATGATCCTAATCGAAGCTGAAGCATTAGGATTTACAAACCTTGCCGCCGGGAAAGCAAAATTGGAGGCTTTTGTAAAAACCAGACAACCTGATTTTGTTTCAAAAGCAACCTCTGCAGCAGAGCTGCAACAAGAAGTTTGGGTACAACGCCGTATTGAACTTTGGGGAGAAGGCTTTGCTTTCAACGACCTGAAACGATTGAAAAAAGCATCAATCCGAAATTATACCGGAACAAACCATAAGGCAGATGCGCTATTCGACTTGCAGCCTACCAGCAACTTCTTTAATCTGCTAATTCCAAGAAGTGAAATTCAGAATAATAAGGGAATAGGTGAAGCTGACAACAACCCAATTCCAGTGATGTAATTGATCATTTAATAGAATACAAAGAGAGAGACCTTTACAAAAAAGGATCTCTCTTTTTTTGTCATAAAGTTATGAATAGATAATTTCGCTTTTTTTATACATTTGTTATAAATAAACTCAAACAGTTATGGGTATGAATTATCGAAGAATACATTTCTTAGCATTGTTGATGCTATTGCCATTTTTTGCAATGCCTCAAGGATTAAAGTCGTTCAAACTAAAAAATGGCATGAATGTATATGTCTGGGAAGATGCCTCCCAACCTGACGTTTTAGGTATGGTTGTATCCAGAACCGGATCTTTCAACGATCCAGAGAACCTGACTGGTCTTGCACATTATTTAGAGCATGTTTTGTTTAAAGGAACTGATAGAATTGGTACGTTGGACTGGCTAAAAGAGAAACCAATATACGACCATATTATTAGTAAATATGACGAAATGGCTAAAGAACCTGATGCTATAAAAAAAGGAGAAATAGCCAAGGAGATTAACCAACTAACGGTTGAAGCGTCTCAATATTCTATATCAAATGAATTCTCAAACCTGACTGAAGGAATGGGAGGAAAAGGACTGAATGCAGGAACATCATATGATATGACCGTTTTTTACAATAGTTTTCCTTCCTATCAAATAGGTAAATGGCTTGAATTAAATTCTTCCCGTTTAATATCCCCAGTTTTCAGAGCGTTTCAATCAGAATTAGAAACTGTATATGAAGAATACAACATGTATCAGGATTCAAAGGCTTCCCGGAATCAAGAATTTCTAATGCAAAATATTTTTTCAGGTCCATATGCCCGACCAATAATTGGAGAAGGCCAACATTTGAAAAATCCTCAGCTTAGTCAATTGATAGGATTCTATAACCAATGGTATACTCCCAATAATATGGCTCTCATTTTAGTTGGAAATGTCCAAACTAAAGAATTGCTTCCATTGATATCAAAAACATTTGGACGACTAGAACAGAGAAATGTACCAGAACAAATGAAATTTTCCCCGATTGACTTTCAGGGGAGAAAAGAAATTACAGCAAAAATAGGGACAACCCCACAGGTTTATCTGGCATTTAATGGCGTTAAAACAGGAGATAGCGATGAAATTGCTATGGATGTATGTACTAAGGTTTTATCAAACTCCAGCAAAACAGGATCTTTGGATAAATTAACAATCGATGGCGATGTTATGGCTGCTGGTGCTTATTCTAACATGTTCCGGCAGCAAGGGAAAACGATTATCACATCAGTTCCATATTACGATCCTAATCAACGTCGTTTTGTTTCCTTAAAATCAACGGAAAAACTTTTGTTGCAGGAAATTGAAAAACTATCACGGGGAGAAGTGGACCAATGGCTTCTGGAGTCGGTAAAAAACAATATGTGCAGAACTTTCGACCTAAATATGGAATCATCGTCTTTTAAAGCAAATACCATTGCCGAAGCCTTTGTTTGCAATCAGGAAATTACAGATGTAGTCAATTATGTCGAAAAAGTTAACTCAATTACAAAAGAAGATATTCAGCGTGTTGCGAAAAAGTATTTGAATGATAATTATTTGGCTATATATATTCAAGAAGGAAAACCTGAAAAGGGAGAAAAAATATCGAAACCCAAATACAAGCCAATAGAATCTCCAAAAGGAGTCTGTTCTGAATATGCTAAATGGTTTAAAGAATTACCAATAAATCCAGCAAAAGAAGAATATTGCGATTTTAGCAAGGTTCAGACTAAAAATATCAACGAAAAAACAAAGTTGTTCTATTCTCCAAATATTGAAAATAACGTATTTACGCTGACACTAAAATACGGAGTTGGAACAGCTCATTTTCCGAAGTTAGGAATTGCAGCACAATTAATGAATAATGCAGGCATAATGGCTCAGTTCGAGCCTCATGAGTTTAAAAAAGAGTTAAGCAAATTGAATGCTTCCTGTTCGTATGCGTGTGATGATAGCTATGTATATATCAGTATTAACGGAACAGAAGAGAACCTTGCAAAAGCTTGTAACTTAATTACACGACAAATCTTAATGCCAAAGCTTGAAGAAAAGCAGATTAATAATATCAAAGGTCAGCTTTTACAACAAAGAATTATTGAAAAAGATAATGTTGACGTTCTGGAAGATGCATTGTCTGAATATCTTTATTACCAGAAGTCTTCTGATTATATTGACCGTTTGTCGGAAAGTGAAATAATTGACTTAAATATTTCAAGTCTTACCGGAGACTTTCAACGTGCCACGAACTACCCTGCAGAAGTTCACTACGTTGGCAACCTGCCATTTGATGATGTCGTTACAACTTTAAGTCAGAATTTACCATTAAAAGAATCTGTTGAGACAAGTGATTCTCCGGTTATTAAAGATCATGCAAAGTATTCAGAAAACACCATTTACTTCCTGCCTGAAAACGATGCACAACAAAGTAAAATCTATTTCTTTATTGAAGGAGTCCCTTATCAGATAAGTAATGATTTCCTGATTTCTGCTTTTAACCAATACATTGGCGGTGGATTCACTGGATTGATTCTGGAAGAAATCAGAGAAAAAAACTCGATGGCTTATACATCGTATGGATTGATTTCCAATCCTCCAATACAGGAAAAGAATAATCTTTTCAGAGGATTCATTGGAACTCAAAACGACAAAACAATTGACGCTATATCATTATATCTTAAGATATTGAACGAATTTCCATTACATCCGGAAAGAATGGATAATATCCGGAATTATTTACGACAATCAATGCTTGCCAATAAACCAAATTTCCGAAATGCGAGTTTCGTCTATGAAGGATGGAAGAAAAAAGGATATTCAGATGACCCTGCAAAAACAAATGTCCCCAAAATTGATACGGTTACAATGGAAGACATTTCCAACTTCTATACTAAAACAATAAAAGGGAAGCCCGTTTCAATTGCAATTGTTGGTAATCCCAATACAATTGATATGAAGAAACTTGAAACGTTTGGCAAAGTGATCCGACTGTCAAAAAGTAAAATTTTCAGCAGCGAGAAATAGGCTAGTTCTTTATATAGACAAAAGTGGGTGCCTTAAATTTAATAAGGCACCCACTTTTTAGTTTTTCCCAATCACCGCATTAAACCTGAACCCAATTCCATGAAGATTCAGAATCTTGATATTCTCATCGCCACTCAGATATTTGCGCAACCGGGATATAAAAACATCAAGACTTCTCCCTAAATAATAATCATCAGAGCCCCATACCTGCTTTAATATATCCGAACGACTCAATACTTTGTTGGGGTTGTCACAGAAATATCGTAACAACTCAGCTTCTTTGTAAGTCAATGTTTTGCGATCACCCTGATCATCCAAAATTAAACTATCGAAATAAAAATTAAAGTGTCCAACCGTATAAAATATCTGGTCTGTTGATGCTTCAGTCGTGCTCAGGGTTCGTTTTAGGAAGATTTTAATTTTGAGCAATAATTCTTCCATACTAAAAGGCTTGGTAATATAATCATCACCACCAATAGTTAGTCCGTTAATACGATCCTCGGTCATCGAACGAGCCGTCAGAAAGATAATCGGAACATGATCGTCTATTTCCCGGATCTCCTTAGCTACTGTAAATCCATCCTTCCGGGGAAGCATAACATCAAGCAAACACAGACTGAACTTCCCGGATTTAAAGGCTTTCATTGCCAATTCTCCATCAACAGCAGAAGTTACAACATAACCACTTTGCTCCAGATTGTCTTTAATGATAAAATTTAGAGTCTGATCATCTTCGACCAACAGAATCTTTTCGCCTTGAAAACTCATTTTTTGAATTTCTTAATTTTTAAGATAAATGTAGTTCCTTTCTTTGAATTTCCCATAACCTTGATGTTCCATCCATGTCTTCGAACAATCTTCCGTACATAATCAAGGCCTAAGCCAAACCCTTTCACATCATGCACATTGCCTGTAGGAACACGATAAAACCGATTAAAAATCTTTCTGCGATAATCTTTCGATATGCCAATACCATTATCTTCAAACAAAATAATGTACTGCCGTTTCATATTCCCAATACGAATAACAATCTCCGGTTCGACATCGCAATATTTCATCGCATTGTCAAGAATGTTGAAAATCAGATTTGAAAAGTGGAGCTTATCAGCCTCAATCAATGCATTCTCAACATGGGATTCAATTTTTACACTATAAGATCTTCCATTCTGACTATTCCTAAACTCCTGAACAGAATCAGTCACAAACGAATTAAGCTCTATTTGTTCCAGTTTCAAATGCAGCTTCGTTTTTTCGATAGTTGCCATTTGAAGCAGTTTCTCAACATGAGCATACAGCCGTTTGTTTTGTTGCCCAACAATTTGGACGTACTCAGCCAAACGCTCTGGTTGTTCTATTATTTTAGGGTTCGAAAGAACTTTCGCAGCCAAATCGATCGACGCAATAGGCGTCTTAAATTCGTGTGTAAGGTTATTGATAAAATTTTTCTGAATTTCACTTAACTGCCGTTGTTTGATAATCACATAGAGAGCATACCCAAAAAAGATTACAATAAAAAACAATATTCCATTCAGAAAATACCAGGTCAATAATCGGGAATTGTAAAACTGTGACCGATCTGGGAAGTGGACTCCAAAATAATATGTAAATTTATCATAGGTAGGCAAATTACAAATTCTCCTCTTCTTTTCTATCTTTTTATTTATATGAGAATAATTCTTTTCATACATGAGTTCTTCAGCGCTACAGCTGGAAACATCCGCCTTCGTCTTCGTTTTAGGGAAAAAATTAATCGAATCCTTTTTGAAAGTATTCCCATAAACCATCATTTTTGAATTACAATCATATATAGCATATTCGAAAGTGAGATTAAGATTTCGTTTCTTAAATTCAATGGTCAAAAAATGTTCAAGCAGGTTTGGATCAATCACATCATTTACATTCACAACATAATAGTTATTTGAGATCTGTTCTACCTGACAAGCTTCCAATGATCTCGACCGTCGATGAAACACTTTTGCATTGTAATCAAGAATCTGACTGGCAACATTGCGCAACGCACTGGTTGTTAATTGATGAAACTGTTGCTCATTCAAATCATGAGAATTCTTTAAGAAAAAAAACTGAACCAACAAAATCCCCAACACCGAAAAAACCGCCATTATAACTAAAAAACCGATCGAATTTCTCTTCATTACACGAACATTATAACAAATTAATAACACGAAACTACTTAAAAAACAAACCTGACCAATTCATTAACATCTCATTAACAAAAGTTTATTGACATTAACAGCATTCATTAAAAACCTTATGTAGTTTTGTATCGCTGCATTAACAAATAATACAAAATATGAATCTTATCTTTGAAGCCTTATTTTTATAGATTTATCATTAATAAACAAAAACATATATGAAAAAAAGCATTACTCTTTTATTGGTAGCTCTCATTTGTCTTCCAATTGTAAATTTTGCGCAACAGGCAATGCCGCGTATTACATTTGAAAAAATACAACACAATTTTGGAACGTTTCAGGAAGAGCTGGGAGTGCAATCTGTTTCTTTCAATTTTAAAAATGAAGGAAAAGCTCCATTAATTCTCAATAATGTTCAGGCTTCATGCGGATGCACAACTCCTGAATGGACCCGGGAACCTATTGCCCCAGGAGCAAAAGGAATAATTAAAGTGAGTTACAACCCACAAAACAGACCTGGTGTTTTTAATAAAACGATTCGGGTTAGCTCTAATGCCGAAAACTCGGACGTTGTACTTACTATTTCAGGAGAGGTTGCTCCTCGAGCTCGCTCGATTGAAGAAGATTATCCTAACGAAATAGGACCATTGAGAGCAAAAGCAAGACAGATTGGATTTCCTGCAATCAAAGAGCATCAGATCAAAAAAGACAGTATCGAAATTGTTAATAATTCAACTCAGACTTTACAATTGAGCTTTAAAACACCGCCTCCACATTTGACTGCAACAATCAAGCCTGCAAAACTTGCTCCAAAGCAAAAAGGTTATATTGTTGTAACTTTTGATGCCAACAAGATTCAGGCTTACGGTTTTGTAATGCATAGTATTTATTTAAATATTGATGGACAAGACGATTATAAAAATTCGATTAGTGTAAGTACAACTCTGGAAGAGGACTTTTCAAACTTATCGGCAACCGAATTAAACAATGCTCCAATTGTAAAATTCAATGAAGAAGCATTCGATTTCGGAGACATCAAGCAAGGAGCTAGTGTTGAACACACATTCACTTTAAAAAATGAAGGAAAACGCGATCTGATTATTCGTGACGTAAAAACTTCTTGTGGATGTACCGCTGTATCGCCTCCCAAAAATATTGTTACTGCCGGAGAAAGTGTTCCATTAAAAGTTGTTTTCAATTCTACCGGAAAGAGCGGAAGACAAAATAAAACGATCACGATTATTACAAATGATCCCAAAAATCCGACCTCTTTTGTCAGAATATCAAGTAATATTCTAACGAATTAGTCTTATATCTAGTGCAAAATAAAGAGAGCCAATTCTGAATTCAGAACTGGCTCTCTTTATTTTGACAAAACTATTTTATAAATATTCAGTCCATCAGCATCTAAAATTCTATGACGATCGTTACATTCGCATAAAATTAAAAACATGATTGGAGATCAACCACATTGCCATATAGAAAACGATCCCGAATACACAGGACTAAGTGTCAATCAAGGAATTGAACCTCAACCTTCTGTAAACGAAGATTCGGTAAAGCGTTTCCTGAAAAATAAGAGGAATCGAACCTTGTCGGTACAACAATATGTTGATGGTATTTTAAATGGGGACATCACTATTTTAAGCCAGGCTGTAACTTTAGTCGAAAGCTCAAAACCTGCGCATCACGATCTTGCACAGGAAATCATCGTAAAGTGTTTGCCCTTCAGCGGAAATTCTGTACGCATTGGGATTACCGGAGTACCCGGAGTCGGCAAAAGTACCTTCATTGAGGCTATGGGAAAACACATCACTGCAAAAGGCGATAAATTAGCAGTATTGGCCATTGACCCAAGCAGCGAACGCACCAAAGGAAGTATCTTAGGCGATAAAACCAGAATGGAAGATCTGTCAATCGATCCTCGTGCCTACATACGCCCCTCCCCTTCTGCCGGGTCTCTGGGAGGCGTTGCCCGCAAAACCCGGGAAACAATCATTCTTTGTGAGGCTGCCGGTTACAATCATATATTTATTGAAACGGTAGGCGTTGGCCAAAGTGAAACTGCAGTACATTCCATGGTTGACTTCTTCCTGCTACTTATGTTGGCAGGTGCCGGAGACGAATTGCAGGGAATTAAACGAGGCATCATGGAAATGGCCGATGCTATTACCATAAATAAAGCCGATGGTAATAATATTGAAAAAGCTGGATTAGCGCGTGTTCAATACATGAATGCACTCCATCTGTTTCCCGCAACCGAGTCGGGATGGGTTCCAAAAGTTCTTACCTGTTCTGCCTTTATGAAAACAGGAATCAGTGAAATCTGGGATACGATTGATGAATATTTTACACTAGTTAAAAACAGTGGCTATTTTCAGCACCGACGAAATGAGCAATCCAAATTCTGGATGTATGAAACCATTAACGAAAATCTCAGGAATAACTTTTATCAGAATGAGCAAATAAAAAATATGACTACTGATCTGGAACAAATGGTATTAAAAGAAGAAATATCTTCTTTTGTCGCTGCAAAAAAACTGCTCGACTTTTACGATCAACTAAGAAGGACTAATTAATAAAACCTTAAAAACAATAATAATGAGAAATGTAATCGCAGTATTGGTATTGACACTAGCTGTCGCTTCCTGCGGCATGGCTAAAGATGAGTTCTCGATCAAAGGTTCGATCGCCGGAGTTGACAAAGGAAAAGTATACCTTCAAAAAATAGAGAACGGACAACCCAAAAATGTTGATTCCGTTGATATTGCAAACGGTAAATTTTCGTTTAAAGGTAAAATGGCGATGCCCGATATTCGTCTGCTTCGACTAAATGAAAAAGAATATTTTGCACAATTTTTCCTCGATAATGCAAGTATTACAATAAAAGCTAATAAAGACAGCATTCGAAATACAAAGGTCACCGGATCGCCAACTCAGGATATTTTCCAGATTTATATCAACGAAATGGAAAAACTGAATAAGGAGGTAATGGCTCTTCAAGGGAAATACCAGAATGCAATGTCGACTGGTAATACCAACGATGCCGAAAAAACGAAAATCGATTATCAGGCGATGATTGACAACAACAAAATATTCACGAAAAATTTTGTGAAAGAACATGCAAATTCGGTTGTTTCACCCTACATCACACTATTGCAACTCGCAAGTCAACTTGATGGCGCCGAACTTGAATCAATCGTCAGCAAATTTGCGCCCGAAATCAGTACTTCTGAATATGTCGTAAAACTAAAAGAGATTATCGAGTCGCAGAAAAAAACTGCGATAGGTGTTGTTGCTCCTGATTTTACGATGAACGATCCGGAAGGAAAACCAATTCAATTATCTTCATTACGGGGAAAAGTAGTTTTAATTGATTTCTGGGCTTCATGGTGTGCTCCATGCCGTCAGGAGAATCCAAACACAGTAAAACTATACCAACAGTATCAGGCCAAAGGATTAGAGATTTTGGGAGTTTCACTTGACAAGACCAAAGAAGATTGGATTAAGGCTATAAAAGACGACAATCTTAACTGGAAACACGTTTCAGACCTACAGTATTGGAACAATACTGCAGCTCGACTTTATTCTGTAAATAGTATTCCTCAGACTTATTTATTGGATAAAGACGGTAAAATCATCGCAAAAGGATTAAAAGGAGAACAGCTTGCAGCAAAACTTAAAGAATTACTGCCATAAAAAGGGATAAGATATAAACGACAAAGGCCACGATAAAGTGGCCTTTGTCGTTTATGGTCTCCAAATAAACATTCACTTTACTAATCGTTTATCACCTATTCAAACATCATTTTTTAGCAGATTGCTTTATTCGAACATTAAAGTCCTTCGTTAGAATAGTCATAACATGTTGATTTTCAGGCATATTATTTCCGCGCGTCATAAATAATTATAATTTTGCGCCGAAATTTTTTACAACTAAAGATGAAGAAATCTGCCTTTTCAATTATCGGAATGCTATTCCTGCTAAACACAGCTTATGCTGGTGGAATCCTAACGAATACCAATCAAAGTGCTCAATTTCTAAGAACGATGGCTCGCAACGCCTCAATCGATCTGGATGCTGCCTATTATAACCCGGCAGGATTAACGCAACTCCAAAATGGTTTTTATTTTGGACTTCATAACCAAACAGCATTTCAAACCAGAACTATTAATAGCGGATCTTTTCTGAAATATCCTGAATACGAAGGGAAAGTTGTTGCTCCTGTTTTTCCTTCTGTTTTTGCCGTATACAAAAAGGGAAACTGGGCTTTTTCTGCCGGATTTGGCCCTAATGGTGGTGGTGGTAGTGCCGAATTTAAAAAAGGACTTCCTTCTTTCGAAAAAAAAATTGCAAAACTGATTCCATCCCTAGCTGGGTTAAGCTCTCTCGGGTACCCGGTTACCGACTATGACGTTGACATTGCTTTTGAAGGCACCTCCGTATTCTGGGGAATTCAGGTAGGCGCCAGTTATAAAATCAACGATATAATTTCTGTTTCTGCAGGCGTACGCTTCTTGCCTGCAACAAATACATACAGCGGAACAATCTCAAACATACGGTTAGGATCAGCCGGTGCTCTGGTAAACGGCCAAACCTACCTAACCGGAGCAGCAAATGTTGCTACCGCCAAGGCTCAGGCAACCAGTTTAGCGGCATCAAGCCTTCAGTCACTAGTTAAAGGTGGAGCAGGAAATCTCACATTAGCCCAGGTTCAGGGTGCAGGTTATATCTCAGCGGCACAACGGGCTCAACTGGAAAGTGGATTGCAGGGTCTGGGACTATCTGCTGCACAGATTAGCGGAATCTCTATTTCGGCAGCTCAATCGACCTACTCTGCAGCTTCAACAATGCTTACCAATACCGCCAGCCAATTAAATGAAAACAGTAAAAATCTGGCAGATAAAATGGTCGACACCCAACAAACCGGAACCGGAATCACTCCAATCGTCAATATAGATATTCATCTTGAAAAACTAAACATTGGATTACGATACGAACACAAAACTACATTGAAGCTAACCAATTCAACCAAAGTTGACGACATTGGCCTCTTTCCTGATGGAGCAACAACACGCAGTGACCTACCTGCAATTATTGCCGGAGGTGCTGAATATAAGGTCACCCCAAAACTTAAAGCCTCAGGATCATTTACCGTTTTTCTGGATAAAAATGTGAATTGGGGGAGAAATGCCTATGATCAGGATCGAACCATCGATAAGAACCTTGTTGAGCTAGGCTTTGGTCTGGAATACCAGCTAACAAAAAAAGTTGCGATCAGCGCCGGATATATGAATTCAAATACAGGCGTCAGTGAACAATTCCAAAGTGATTTGAGCTTCAGCAATGATTCCTATACCATCGGCTCAGGCTTCCAATGGAAATTAAACCAACGAATAGTTCTGGACGCAGGGATGATGCTTTCAACCTACAAAAACGACACAAAAACATTTACCGACCCGTCATTTGGCACCTACGTCGAAACCTATAAAAAAGAAACACTTACATTTGCTTTTGGTATCGGGTATAAAATATTCTAATCACTACCGAAAACAAATAAGGGATGGCGAAAACCATCCCTTATTCAATTAATATCTACATCCAATTAGTGTTGCGTTAATAATCTTTTACGGAGTGTCATGCCGAACTTGTTTCGGCATCCCTTTGCTGGGTGAGACCCCGAAATAAATTCAGGGTGACTGGAGCCTATCAAAATCAAGTTAACACAACACTAGCTTATAATTCCAAGCGATTTTCCAACCTTAATAAATGCAGCAACGGCCTGATCGATCTGTTCTTTGGTATGAGCAGCCGAAAGCTGAACACGAATGCGGGCTTTCCCTTTAGGAACTACCGGGAAAACAAAACCGATCACATAAATTCCTTCTTTCAGCAATTCATCTGCAAATTTCACGGCTAACGGGGCATCGTAAATCATAACCGGAACAATAGCTGTAGTTCCTTGCACTAAATCGAATCCGGCAGCATGCATCTTTTCGCGAAAATAAACTGCATTTTCCATAGTTTTTGCCGGAAGCGCTGACGAGCCCGATAACAGATCAAGAACCTTTAAGGTTGCACCAACGGTTGCAGGAGCCAATGTATTTGAGAATAAATATGGACGCGAGCGCTGACGAAGCATTTCGATGATTTCTTTCCGACCTGAAGTACAACCACCATTACCTCCTCCAAGAGCTTTTCCAAAGGTTGTCGTGATAATGTCAATTTTACCCAAAAGGCCAAAATGCTCAGCCGTTCCCCGTCCGGTTTTCCCAATGTATCCCGAAGCATGAGACTCATCAATCATGATAAGTGCATCATATTTCTCGCACAATGCTACAATTTCAGGAAGTTTAGCTAAATCACCGTCCATCGAAAATACTCCGTCAGTCACCACCAAACGGTATTTTGATGATTGAGATTCTTGCAGGCGAGCCTCCAATTCCGACATGTCGGCATGTTTATAGCGGGCACGCTGAGCCTTGCACAACCGCACACCATCAATAATTGAAGCATGATTCAACTCATCTGAGATAATGACACAGTCCTCGTCTAACAGTGGTTCAAAGACACCTCCATTTGCATCAAATGCTGCGCAATACAAAATGGTATCCTCGGTTCCTAAAAATGCCGACATTTTTTCTTCCAATTCTTTGTGTATTTGCTGTGTTCCACAAATAAACCGAACAGAAGAAAGACCAAAACCCCAGGTTCCCATTGTTTCCTGGGCCGCTTTAATAACTTCAGGATGATTGGCCAATCCCAGATAATTATTCGCACAGAAATTTAAAACTGTTTTATCTCCCGTCACCGTTATCTGTGAACTTTGCGATGAAGTAATGATCCGTTCGTTTTTGTACAAACCCTGTTCTTTTAATTCCACAAGAGTTTGTGCTAAATTTTGCTGTATTTTTCCGTACATTTTCCGAAAGTTTAATTTTTGAACAAAGTAATAGATTCAGGACTATATAAAAAAGTGATAAAAAGCATTACATTGACTTTTTCTAACATTGATTTAACCAAACCAGAATCCGTCAATGTTATGATCTGCTTTTACTACACTATTCTTTTGCAAAATATTCAAAAGAATAGTCAAAATATATTGCACAGAGAATCTATTTTCATTTATTTTCGGCCTTGAAGTATTCTAAAAAAAAAATCATATAATTGCAGTAAAATTATCTATCAATGAATCCAAGTAAACCCAGAGTAATTAAGGATTACGACAAACTTGATCCGGAAATTCAGGAAAAAATCAAACTTGAATATCCAAACGGATACAGTGAAAACCTAATCTATTTTAACAACAAGGATGGCAAGCGGGTTAGTGCATTGCCTTTCGAAACAGAAGACAAATATTATCTGGTTCGGATGACCGTTTATGAAGCCGAGAAAATCATCGAGGAAGATGAAGATTACGACAGTTCAGGTTCACTGAAGGATAGCGCGAAGGAAAGTTACGAGAGTAAATACGGTGACGATGATATCCTTGCTGGTGACGCTGATGTGGACGAGATTGACGACGTTGCTGATGACGATGACGACTTCGATGATGAAGACGATGATGATGAAGACGATGATGAAGACGATGAATAAAAACATCGACACATCAATATCTGGTCGTTGGCTAATACAATCAAGTATCTAAACGGACAACTTATTGTTATTGTATCAGGATGATGAAATTGCAACACGCATTTCTCTCCTGAATACAGTACAATTGGATCTTTTCACTTTCCTGTAAAATAAAACTACTCTTCTTTTTTTGATTTTTAGAGATCTAAGCGAAGCTGATCGGCCTGATCTCCAAATGAAACACGGTGAAACGGAGATATTCCAATTTCTCTGACAACTCTTCGATGATACAAGGTCGGATAACCTTTATTCTTTGACCAGCCATATTGAGGATACTGCAAATCGATGGAATTCATATAATCATCCCGATAGGTCTTGGCCAAAACCGAAGCTGCTGCAATCGACAAGAATTTGCCATCTCCCTTTACAATACACGTATGCGGTATATCAGGGTAGGCCTTAAACCGGTTTCCATCAATCAGCAGTTGTTCAGGGATCACCGTCAACTGACAAATAGCCCGGTGCATTGCCAGAAATGAAGCATTTAATATATTAATCCGATCAATCTCCTGATGATCAACAATACCTACGGCAAAAGCCAAAGCCTCAGCTTCAATAACCGGACGGAGAGCATATCGTTGTTTTTCCGTTAGCTTTTTCGAATCGTTCAGCAAATCATTTTCAAAATTTGCAGGAAGAATTACTGCTGCAGCATATACCGGACCTGCCAGACATCCACGACCAGCCTCATCGCAACCGGCCTCTATCCTACCTTCCTGTAGATATAATTGTAGTTTATCTTTTATCATTTCGTAATAAGTAATCTATTACACAGCCGGGGCTATTCTTTTTCGTTATTAGCTTCGGTCTTTATACAGGCCTGAATACTCTTCCAAACCAATTCGGCAGTTTTGTCCCAACTAAAATTCTCTTTCTGTTCAAAACCTTTTTGGATAAGCGAAGTCCGTAAGTCTTCATTCTGACAAATCTTCACCATCGCCTCTTTAATATGACTCTCAGAAAACGGATCGACATACCAAACAGCCTGCCCGCCAACCTCCGGCAAAGAAGTCGTATTCGAACAAATTACCGGTACGCCTGCATTCATTGCTTCAACCACTGGGATGCCAAAACCTTCGAAAAACGGAACAAATGTGAGTGCAAATGCAGCTCCCAGAACCTGTCGTAAATCTTCATTACTCAACCGTCCGGTAAAAACAACATCATTTTTGAAATGCATGTTTTCGTAGGTCGATTTTATATCGCTTGTTTTGAACATACTTTCTCCGGCAATCAACAATCTAATGTTCGAATCCACCGAAGACCGGAATGCCTCATAGGCTCGAAGAAGTCCACCAATATTTTTGCGGGGATGCAACGAACCAATGTACAGGAAATAATTCTGCCCCTCCGAAAACCGAGCCTTTATATTTTCCTTTTCATCTAGACAAACAGGCGCATACATGGCATTTATGCCATTGTAAACGATGTCGATCTTCGCATTATCAACTGCGTAAGTCCGATTAATATCATCTTTAGAGAACGATGAAACCGTTACAATGCGTTCCGCTTTTCGGGCAAACCGAGGAAAAAAATAATTGTAATATTTGGCCTTCAGCCAGGGCAAATCCTGCGGACGATGTACAAAATTAATATCGTGTATTGCTGCCAGCTGTTTAACATTCGATCGAAGCGACAAATATCCGTCCGGAGAAAAAAACAAATCAACCTTATACTTTTTTAAGATACGTGGAATTTGAAACTCAAACCAGAGTATCCACAAAATCGGATGCCTCGTCGGAGGAGCCAAAACAATGGGGATAACATTATCCGAAAAAATAAACTCGTCGGCATACGGACGGTCGAAAATAAACAGAAACTGATGTTCCGGATGATTCCTCGTGATTCGGCACAAGGTTTCGCGGGTAAACCATCCAATTCCTTCGAGCTTTCCGGAAATCAACAATCTGGTATTTACTGCTATTAACATAGGTTGAGTTGTCGCATTGAAATGTAATCAAATGTAATAAGTCTGTTTAAAAAAATGTTACTTTTGAATCACTTTAATCAAACCAGGAAAAGCTACCCGATTGAAACGGAAATTTATCACAAATCTCTTACTGCTCCTTTTTCTGAATGTTTTAATCAAACCTTTCTGGATATTCGGAATCGACCTCACCGTTCAAAATCTGGTGGGCGACGAAAGCTACGGATTATACTTCTCGCTGCTTAACTTTTCGATGATCCTGAATATCTTGTTGGATCTCGGAATTACCAGTTATAACAACAGAAACATTGCACAAAACCAACAGTTACTGAAAAAACATGTCAGTAATATTGTTGGTCTGAAATTTTTGCTCGCCGGATTTTATGCGGTTGTCTGCTTTGTTATGACATTAATCATTGGATATAAAAATGTTCAACTCCACCTGTTGTTTTTCCTTATTCTGAACCAGTTTCTGATATCATTTACCTTATACCTGCGGTCAAATATCAGTGGACTTCACTTGTTCCGAACCGACAGTTTCCTCTCTGTTCTCGACCGCAGTCTGATGATACTTATCTGCGCCGTACTGCTTTTCACCAACGTTACGGGTCACATTTTTAAAATAGAATGGTTTGTGTATGCACAGACCGCAGCTTATTTACTAACCAGTCTCGTTACCTTTGGTGTCGTACTGGCTCGCACCGGCAAACTGAAATTTCACTTCGACCGAAGATTTTTCATTGCCTTCCTCAAGAAAAGCTATCCGTATGCCTTTTTGATTTTGCTAATGTCGTTCTATAACCGTATTGACTCCGTAATGCTCGAACGCTTGCTTGGAAATGGCAAAGAACAAGCCGGAATCTATGCTCATGCCTTTCGCTTACTCGATGCCGTTTCGATGTTTGGTGTCTTGTTTGCTGGCTTGTTGCTACCCATTTTTGCCCGAATGATTAAACAAAAAGAGAATATCGGATCGATGGTTCAATTTTCATTTTTGCTACTCTTTGTTCCGGCACTAATTATCAGCTTTTCTTCCGGATTCTACGATCAGGAAATCATGACTTTATTGAAATATAGTAATACTGAATTATCGGCCTCCATTTTTCAACTATTAATGGTTAGCTTTTTGGGAATTGCCACGACCTATATTTTTGGCACCCTGCTAACGGCCAATGGAAGTATTCGCCAATTAAACTGGATGGCTGTCGCTGGAATGATTTTAAACATCGGACTTAATTTAATCCTGATACCGCAATTTCAAGCATTAGGCTCAGCTTGGGCAAGTTTGGCAACTCAGCTTTTTACGGCATTGGCACAAACAATTCTTGCGGTTGTAATCTTAAAACTTACGATCAATTACCGGTTGCTTGGGAAATTAGCTCTATTTACCGGCTTTGTTTTTCTGGCCGGAACTTTCAGTCGGTACATTGATAATTGGGTGATTGGCTACTTCATCATGATTGGAGCCAGTACTTTATTTGCACTTTTGATCCGTTTGATTAATTTGAGTGCATTAACCGAAATACTCCGAAACAATCAGGTTCAGAAATAAGTTAAATAACGGAAAGGAAATTTATAATTTTGATAACCGTAACGAAGGAAAAACCTATTTTTACGCCCGGAAAAATTAAACCAGAAATACCATTATGTCAATATTCGAAGCTGTTGTAATTGCCATTGTTGAAGGGATCACCGAATTCCTGCCAATTTCGTCAACCGGACACATGATCATTACCGAAAAATTACTCGGAATGAATATCGATGAATTTACCAAAGCGTTCACCGTAAATATTCAGTTTGGTGCAATTCTTTCAGTAGTTATTCTGTATTGGAAACGCTTTTTGCAAAACTGGACATTTTACCAAAAGCTTTTTGTTGCCTTTCTTCCGGCTGCCGTAATCGGATTCCTTGCCGGAAATTTTATCGATAGTTTACTCGAAAATGTAGTCGTAGTAGCCATTATGCTGCTAATTGGCGGTGTGCTGTTGTTATTTGTAGATAAGTGGTTTGCCAAAGAAGGCGAAAATCAGGAAGTAACTTACCCCAAAGCACTGAAGATCGGATTCTGGCAATGTATCGCCATGATTCCAGGCGTTTCGCGATCGGCGGCCACCATCATCGGAGGGATGCAGCAAAAACTGAGCAGAACCAATGCTGCCGAATTTTCATTTTTTCTGGCTGTTCCTACCATGGCCGCTGCTTCAGGATATAAACTACTCAAATTAATCATGGCTCCTGATGGCATATCGATGATTAAGGACAACTTAACTACTTTATTAATCGGAAACCTCATTGCCTTTATTGTGGCTATGATCGCCATCAAAACCTTCATCACCTTTTTACAAAAACATGGATTTAAAGTATTCGGTTGGTATCGGATTGTGGTGGGATTGATACTGATTACTCTTTTCCTGATGGGAATCGATTTGAAGGTGGGGTAAAAATCATCGGGGCTAAAGTCCAACATCAAAAACATTCTCAGATCCGTTGCATGAATGCAACGGCAAAGGATACTGCTCCGATCAACATCTTTGCTCATTAAAGTCCAAATTCAGGGCCATTCTGTTTTTACAAAAGCTATTGAATTTTTGTCACCAGACCATTTCATTCAACGCGCTATCCTTTGCCGTTTCGCTTTAACGAACGGGCACAAATGCCCCAAAATAAAATGGGCTTTAGCCCTGAGCAATTGTACTCAAGGGCTAAAGCCCATTATCTGAAACAATCTCAGATCCATTGCATGAATGAATAAAAGATACTGCTCCGATCAACATTCTCGCCTTTTTTTATAGATTATTTCAGACCCCTTAATTTATCGAATAATCAAGCAGATCAGATAAAAAAAACTACCGAGAAAATTATTCCCGGTAGTTTAGTTTTCTTAGAATCGATAAAATTATCGAGATAGATTATTAATAACCAGGATTTTGTTTCACATTTGGATTATTAGAGATCTGGGTACCTGAGATAGGAGCAGTAACAAGATTATTACTGCAACCAAGTGTTGGATAAGGCAATGTTCCAATATGCCAGCCTCCGGAATGGTTAATTGTACCAGAAGCACCTCTTGTACGAAGAATATCATACACTCCACCAACACCTTCACCAACCAACTCTCTTCTTCTTTCTTGCAAGATACGATCAACACTTGTCAATGTGCTTACCGTAAGAGATTTGGCTGGATTAGCTCGGGTCACAATAGCATTAATGTAACCTAATGCAGCTGTTGTTGCCCCATTTAACCGGTATTCACATTCAGCAGCTGTCAGATAAAGTTCTGATAAACGCAAAACATAAATGTCGTTATACTGGACACTAGCGGGTGCAGCTACAGTTCCGGTGCCACAATATTTGGTCAGCCATACTTTTTGAGTAGCACCTCCATAAGTAGTGTAATGGTTGGCATCTCCGATGTTCGTAAAACATTGGCGAACATCGTTAGGATCCTGGTTCAGTAAATCCAAATAATCTTTGGTCAATATTATCCCAGCATAACCGGTCCAATTGCAAATTGTTTGCATACAGTCGGCTCCTACATTTTCCGCACTACTATTATAAATTTCGAAGATTGATTCAGAAGAATATTTTGCTCCCCACATCTTTGCATAATTGGCATTTGAAACCAAAGAATATACCGAGCTGGCATTAGTGATTACATCCTTAGAATAAGCTAACGCATTAGTATAATCATTCATGTACAGATAAACCCTTGACAATAAGCCTTCAGCTGCCCATTTATTGATATAGCCACCTGCAGCAGTTGTTGGTAACCCGCCACTAATTGCTTCCTTTAAATCGGATATGATCTGGGTATAACATTCTGCTACAGTAGAACGAGCCGGTTTGTAGTAAACATCGTTCTTCTCGGTTATAATACAAGCCCCCATAGCAGATGAATTAATGGCATAAGCCTGACCAAACCAATTGGTCAACTGGAAAAGTACCAGTCCACGTATAGCTATTGCTTGTGAACGGATACTTGCTATAGTCGCATCTGATTTGTCAAAATTTTTGTCAATTGCCCCAATAATATTGTTTGTCGAATGAATCACCTGATAACCAACATTCCAGCAGGAAGTTATTTCTTCAGTTTCAGAAGGCGTAGAAGTAAAGCTATAATACTCATAACCACGGGAAGAAGAAGCTACATTTTGCATATCCTCACCTTTTAACTCTGCATACATCGGAATGCGGTCGCCATAAAACCAGTGTCCCGCTAATTGCCTGTAAGCGCCAGTTAAGGCTGTTTGCAATCCATCTTTGGTAGATAATGCTACACCGGTTGCAACAGCAGTCGTAGGATTAAGCTCCAACCAATCGGAGCCGCATGAAGTAAACCCTGCAAGGAGTACAATTCCTAATATATAATTGACTATTTTTTTCATATTCATCAAATTTTAAATGGTTTAACTTTCTTTAGAAAGAAATATTTGCTCCAATAGTGATATTTTTAGTGATTGGAGCTGAAGCCCAAGAAAATCCACCCATTTCTGTTTCAGGGTCATAACTTCCCCATGCCGCTTTTGTCCAAAGGTTTGATCCGGATACATAAAAACGCACTTTACTCATAGACGCCTTTTGTGCAATATTACCAGGTAAGGTATAACCAAAAGACAAGCTTCTCAAACGAATATAGTCGTCGCTGTGCAAATAACGTGAAGTATTTGGCGGGCCTACTCTATTGTTGTAAGAAAGACGTGGTACGTTGGTCACATCACCAGGTTTTTGCCAACGATTCATGGTATAAACCGGGAAGTTACGCAGCAGGTTGGTTCCGTCATTTTCGGTAGTTGTTGCCATTTGGTCGAAAGTATAACCACCCCATGCCCCTGTGAAAGTAAATGCCAAATCAAAGCTTTTGTAGCTAAGGGTGTTGGTCAGGTTCGAAGTCAACTTAGGCATTGCTTCTTTGCCAAGGTCAATAGCCTGAGCTTTTGTGTCATCGGTAGTTGTTGTTTTATCTAAAGAACCGTCAGATTTCGTAGTGTTTAAATAATACAAAGCCTTCCCGGTTGCAGGGTCAACTCCAGCATATTCTTTCAGGAAGAATTCGTAGAATGGCCCGCCAACCTTACGGATATACATGGTGGTACGATTTGCCGCAGTTAGAGATGTCACAATATCGTTGAATTTCTTGATCACGTTCGAGTTGTGGGCGAACGATAGATTAGTTGTCCATGTAAAATCTTTTGTCTTTAAATTGGTGGAATTGAATTCCAGTTCGAACCCTTTGTTACTAATATGGCCAATGTTGGTGGTGTAAGAAAGGAAACCACTAGTGTTGCTTAACGGCATACTGTACAACAAGTCTTTTGTTTGGCGACTGTAGTATTCACCGGTTACTGATACACGATCGAATAAAGTGAAATCAATGCCAACATTCATGTTGTAGTTCTTTTCCCATTTTAGGTTATCATTTTGTAACGATGATTCATAAGAGCCTGATGCTCCTTCGTAGGCCAGAGTATAATTATACAACCCCTGGTAAGCATAGCTACTGCCAGGAAGATTACCGTTTACACCATAAGATGCACGAACTTTCATGTCGGTAAAAGTCCTTTTTAATCCTTGCATGAAAGGTTCTTCAATGATGCGCCACATACCCGAAGCTGACCAGAAGTTGCCATAATGTTGAGATGAAGAGAATCTGGACGAACCGTCACGGCGGAAACTGGCACCCAGATAATATTTCTTATCATAGTCGTAGTTCAATCTTGAAACGAGTGAAGTCAACCGCCATTCTTCAGGTGAAGATGTTTTTGATGCAAATGTTGATGTGACACCAACATCGGTTAATGCAGTTGAGGCAATATTATATCCATTATAATAGATACCATCTTTTTTAAAATCCTGCGTTTCATAAGCAACCAAAACATCCAAGTTATGTTTATCCTTAAATGTTTTGATATAGTTCAAACTTGTTGAATTAAATAACCCGTTCCATTCTGTAAACCCTTTTCCGGCTTGTGCATTTCCATCACCAGCCCCTTTAGGACCTGCAAAACTAAACGGACAATAGTACACGATATCTTTTTGTGAAGAGAAGTCGTAATTCACACTTTCTTTTAGCTTTAACCCATCAATGATATCATAAGTCAACGCTCCGTTTGCCATTAACCTTGTAATATTTGTACGGTTTATATCCGTCTTCATGGTTTCCAATACGTTCTCAACTGTTGTTGAGTAAACAAAACTTCGGTTGTAAGACCCGTCAGCTGCATAAGGCACATCTGAAGGCGTAATATATCCTGCTGTTAATAAGTATGGATTACAACCACCTCGTTCCTCATTAAGGTTTTGTGTGATTTTCGATATTGTAACTTTTCCATTGAACGCCAATCTTTTAGACACCTGTCTATCGTATGCCAAGTTACCGGCGTACCTGTCGAAATCGCTGTTAATGGCAATACCGTCCTGCTTTAAATATTCAAAAGATGTCAAAAATTTACTTTTGTCATCTCCCCCTGTAATCGAAGCCTCATAATTTTGACTATAAGCTTGTTTTCTTAACAGTAAATCGTTCCAATCAACATAACCAGTTGCTGGCTTAGGTGCATACTTATTAAGATAAGTAGCAACCCAGGCATCCGGATTTGGATTTCCCTTATCAACAGCCTGATTGTAAAGCGCTTCAGAGATTAAAGTTCGGCGTTGGTCTCCATTAAGAACAGGACGATTGTCCATTGCTAAATTAGACATACCACCGCTAATCGTTAAATCAACTTTAGTCTGACCTGCTTTCCCCCTTTTTGTGGTAATTACAATTACTCCATTAGCTGCACGTGAACCATACAACGAAGCAGCAGCAGCATCTTTAATAATAGTGATATTTTCAATATCATTAGGATTGATTGTGGACATGATATTTGTTTGCGCCTGGGTCATATAACCGGCACCGGAACCATTCATTGTACCAGAATTAACTGGGACTCCATCAATAACATACAACGGTTCGTTTGTGGCAGAGAAAGAACCCATTCCACGGATACGAATATTAGCTACTGCTCCCGGCTGTCCGGATTGTGCAGTGATAAAAACACCAGCTGTTTGTCCCTGTAACTTTTGTTCCAATGATACTACCGGGATATCTTTCATTTTCGTTGCATCAACAGTATTTGCAGATCCGGTAAACGATGCTTTCTTAAAGTTACCATAACCAGTTACAACCACTTCATCTAACGATTCGGCTTCATCCTTTAATGAGACATTGATTACCGTTTTTCCTGCAACAGAAACTTCCTGACTTTTCATTCCAATAAAGGATAATAATAATGTTGCCTTATCAGAAATATTTGTAAGAGAATACTTCCCGTTCGAATCCGTTATTGTTCCGTTTGTAGTTCCTTTAATAGAAACGGAAACACCAGGAAGTGGAGCTCCCATAGAATCGGTAACCTTTCCTGAAACTGATTTTTGCTGCTGGGAAGTTGAAGGTTCTTCTATGGTATTCTGCGTATTGGATTTCAACGCAAAAGATTGCATTGCACAAACCAATGAGATAACAACAACGAGTTGTACAACTAAAAACGTTTTCTTTAAAGCATGCCTACACCATGCCTCATACTTGTGATTTTCTTTCATAAATTTGATAATTTGTAATATTAAAAATTCAATGAACTTACTGATTTTAAGGATTGCATTGCATTTGAATCCCTGCATTCTGTTGCTATTCTTATACCATAGGCTATTATTTTAAATTATTATTGAGTATCTATTCTTATTTTTCATCTTTAATCAAATAACAAACTGACTAGATTCTTATGATCGGAAAGACTAATTTGCTGACCGAAAATCTCATCAATATGCTTCCTGCTACTCCCATTTGGGCATTCTCTTTCGAGTAATATCAACTGACACCCAAAAAGTACCGTCCGAAATGAAATTATTTTTTATATTTTTTAATTCATTATTGATATACAGACATATAGAAAATGGAGAAACATGCAAAAAATATGGTTTTCTTCTGTGATCTCTGGATCCATTGCTATTTCGCCTATTAAAAGCCCAGATTCCGGATCTTTCAATTTTGCCAAAAGCGATTGATTTTTGATCACCAGACCATATCTCATCCAATGCACTATCCTTTGCCGTTTAGCTCTAGCGAACGGACACCAATGCCCCCAAAACAAAATGGGCTTTAGCCCTGAGCGATTGTACTCAAGGGCTAAAGCCCAGCATCAAAAATATTACCCGATCCGTTGCATGAATGCAACGGCAAAGGATATTGCTCCGATTAATATTTTTGCTTATTAAAGCCCAGCATCAAAAATACCTATTGTATTTTATCGATAGCAGTTTTTATCCTTTCAATTGTTTCGTTCTTCCCCAGTAATTCAAAGATCACGAATAAATCGGGGCCACTGCTACTTCCAACCAATGCCAAACGGATAGGAACCATTACAGCACCAAATCCCCATTCTTTTGCTGTCATGAATTCCGAGAACTTTTCTTTAATTGGGTCATAGTTCCAATCATCAATAGTTGCAAAGAATTCGGCGATCGCCTGAAGTTTTTCGTTGGTATCCGGTTTCCATTTCGTACGAACTGTTTTTTCGTCATAGCTTTCGGGAGCCTGAAAGAAATAATGGCCCTGTTCCCAAAAGTCCTTCACAAATTCGCAGCGTTCCTTGATTGAACTTACAATCTTTTCGAGATCCTGCTGATCGGGAGTAATTCCTTTTTCGGCCAGAATAGGTAAAAACAACTGGGCTAATTCGGCTGATGATTTCTGTTGCAGGTAATGCCGGTTGAACCATTTAGCCTTCTCAGGATCGAAACGAGCACCCGATTTTACCACACGCGAAAGATCGAAACTTTCAATCAGTTCGTCCATCGAGAAGAATTCCTGTTCTGTACCGGGACTCCAGCCCAGAAAGGCCAGCATATTAATAAAGGCTTCCGAGAAATAACCATCTTCGCGGTAACCACGATACGATTCGCCCGATTCAGAGTTTTTCCACAAAAGTGGAAAAACCGGGAAACCCATTTTGTCACCATCACGCTTGCTCAGTTTTCCTTTACCTTCAGGTTTCAGGATAAGCGGAAGATGTGAGAACTTTGGACGGGTTTCTGCAAACCCAAGCGATTCGTACAATAAGATATGCAATGGCATCGACGAGAGCCATTCTTCACCACGAATAACATGGGTGATATTCATCAGATGATCATCAATCACATTCGCCAGGTGATAGGTCGGCATACCATCCGACTTAAACAAAACTTTATCGTCTAATTGATTGGTATTGAAGGACACCCGTCCGCGAATCAGATCTTCTTCAACGATTTCGCGATTTTCAGGCATTTTGAACCGGATCACATAATGCTGTCCGCTGGCTAAACGAGCAGAAACATCTTCCGAAGAAAGGGTCAACGAATTCTGCAATTCGTTTCGGGTATGTAAATCGTATGAGAATACTTTTTTCTCAGCCTCGGCCTGCTTACGCAATTCATCCAAATCTTCAGCCGAATCGAAAGCATAATAGGCAAAACCATTATCAATCAAATAATCAGCATATTTTTTATACATCGGTTTGCGCTCGCTCTGTCGATATGGCCCCAGTTCTCCACCAAAACCGACACCTTCATCAGGCACCAATCCGCACCATTTTAACGATTCGATGATGTAATCCTCTGCTCCGGGAACAAATCGATTCTGATCGGTATCTTCAATGCGTAGCAAAAAATCGCCACCGTGCTTTTTGGCAAATAAATAATTGAATAAAGCGGTACGTACTCCGCCCATATGAAGCGGGCCTGTCGGACTAGGAGCGAACCGAACCCTGACTTTTCTTTCCATGGTTTTGCTGATTAAAAATTCGCCACAAAGATAACATTTCTATAAGTTAGGAGTCACCGATAAAACGAGCTCGTCAAAAAAACGCAACTTTAAAGCCGGTGATTCCTGTAGTTTACTGATATTAACAGGTTTTTTAACACCCTGACGATAAAAAAATTTGTAAATAAGCAGATATCTATATCTTTGCCCGCAAATATTTAAAAATAAATCAACTATTTAATTCAACTAATGAAACGATTTCTTGCAATTGTCGCATTCATCCAGGTTCTTATGCCGGGAATGGTAAAAGCTGACGAGGGGATGTGGTTGCCGGCTTTAATTGAAAAGCTGAATATCAACCAAATGAAGGAGAAGGGATGTTCGCTAAATGCTGAAGACATTTACAGCATTAACCATTCGAGCCTGAAAGATGCCATTGTTGCTCTTGATCATGGATCCTGTACTGCTGAGCTTATTTCTCAGGAAGGCCTACTGTTAACCAATCATCACTGTGGGTTTGATGATATACAGCAACACAGTACCGTTGACCATGATTATCTAAAAGACGGATTTTGGGCTAAAACCAAAGAAGAAGAACTTCCAAATCCAGGCAAATCGGCCACATTTCTGATCCGGTTCGAAGATGTTTCAGATAAAATATTACCGGAATTAAATGAACAGATGACCGGTGAAGAACGAATAAAAAAAGTTCGTGAGATTGCATCTAAAATTGAAAAAGAGGCTACCGGCGATACCAATTGTGAATCACGCGTCCAGGCTCTTTTCAACGACAATAAATACTACTTATTCGTTTATGAAACATTTCTTGATATTCGTCTGGTAGGAGCTCCACCACAATCAATGGGAAAATTTGGAGGAGACACTGACAACTGGATGTGGCCGCGTCACACTGCTGATTTCAGTATGTTCCGAATTTACTGTGGAAAAGATGGTAAACCGGCAGCCTATTCAAAAGATAACGTACCTTATCACCCCAAACACCACCTTCCGATTTCGCTTAAAGGATACCAGAAAAATGACTTTACCATGGTAATGGGATATCCCGGAAGTACAAACCGTTACAAAACATCGTCTGGAATTGAGTACACCATGAATGTTACCAATCCTATCCGGATTAAAGTTCGCGAAGCAAAACAACGAGTCATGCAGGAATTCATGAATACTTCACGAAAAGCAAGAATCATGTATTCGGCCAAATATGCAAAGAGCTCGAACTATTACAAATATAGTATCGGTCAGAACGAAGGACTTGAACACCTGAATGTGCTGGCAAAAAAGAGACAACTGGAAGACAAATTCACCCAATGGGTAAATGCCGATCCTCAGCGAAAAGCCAAATACGGAAACGCTCTTGCAACAATTGCTGATTCATACAAGGACACCAAAGATGAGGTTGCTCTTGAATACATGATTGAAACAATGGTTCGGGGAACTGAGATCTTCTATTTTGCATACCGCACCCGTCCATTATATGATGCCTTAAAATCGGATAAAAATTCGGAACATGTAAATCTTGCCAGCGAACGGGTTAAAAGTGGATTAGACGAATTCTTCAATGATTACGATTCCGAAACGGATCAAAAGATTGCGGCTGCTCTTTTCCGTATCTATCAGGAAAATGTTGATCCACAATACTATCCTCCATTCTTCCGGACGGTGAAAACCAAATATGGAAATGATTTTGAAAAATACACGAAAGAAATGTACGCCAAATCCATCTTTGGAAGTCATGAACGACTAGTCAATTTTTTCGAATCTCCCAAAGCCAAGGTACTTGAGAAAGATCCTATCTTTCAGGCATCCCTTGAAATATTCCGCATGATGAGTTTGATTGGTGATGAAACTGAAAAAACGACAGAAGCGCTGGCCAATGGGAACCGTTTATTTGTGGGTGGGCTGATGGAAATGCAGGCCAATGAGAAATTGTATCCTGATGCAAATTCGACCATGCGTTTAACCTACGGAACTGTGGGTGACTACATTCCGCGCGATGGAGTGAAATACAACTACTTTACTACACTGAAAGGATATCTTGAAAAAGAAATTCCCGGAGATGACGAATTTGATGTTCCGGCTAAATTGAAAGAACTTTATGCAGCCAAAGACTACGGCCGTTATGCCGATGCCGATGGAAATCTGCGTACCTGTTTCACAACCAACAACGATATCACCGGAGGAAACTCAGGAAGCCCGGTAATGAATGGAAAAGGAGAGCTTATTGGTATCGCCTTTGACGGCAACTGGGAAGCAATGAGTGGTGACTTAGCTTACGAACCTGAGTTACAAAAATGTATCAATGTCGACATTCGTTTTGTACTTTGGACCATCGATAAAATGGCCGGAGCTCAGAACCTAATCAACGAAATGACCATCGTGAATTAATATTTTATTTTATTATAAGAGAAAGACCCGTACATTTATGGGTCTTTCTTTTTGTATACCCAATATGAATATAACAATCTATACCGACGGCGCAGCCCGTGGAAATCCAGGACCGGGAGGATACGGAGTCGTTCTGAAATCAGGTCAACTCCGCAAAGAACTATCCGACGGCTTTGAACTTACAACCAACAACCGGATGGAATTACTGGCCGCAATTGTTGGGTTGGAAGCCCTGAAAATGGAAAACTCGCAGGTAACCATATATTCCGATTCGAAATATGTTGTTGATTCAGTTGAAAAAGGATGGATCTGGAATTGGATAAAAATTCGGTTCAAAGGGAAGAAAAATGAAGACCTTTGGATGAGATTTGTTAAGATATACGAGAAACATAAGGTAAAATTCATCTGGGTAAAAGGGCATGCCAGCATCCCTGAGAATGAACGGTGTGACCAATTAGCTGTAGAAGCCTCCATGCAATCCCATCTAAAAAAAGATACCGGATATCTGGCAAGCCTCTAGGCAGACAAACTAAAATCGAAGCAAAAGAATTACTTTTATCGCACAAAAGAAAACAATAGAATGAAGACCCTATACAATTTATCCATTTCCGTATATTCCATTCTGATTAAGCTGGCAGCTCCTTTTAACATCAAAGCCAGCCAGATCAACAAAGGACGCAAACAGGTTTTTGCAGGGTTAAATGCAAACATTAAACATGACAAACCGATTGTCTGGATTCATTGCGCTTCATTAGGCGAATTTGAACAAGGACGGCCTGTCATTGAAGCTATTCGGGCTCAATATCCGGCTTACCGGATTCTATTGACTTTCTTTTCTCCTTCAGGATACGAAATACGAAAAAACTACGAATCAGCCGATTATATTTGTTATCTACCAGCTGACACTCAACGGAATGCAAAAAAATTCATTGAACTGGTTCAACCCGAACTCGTTTTCTTTGTAAAATATGAATTCTGGTATCACTATATCAATGAGCTTAAGAAAAAGAGTATTCCTCTTTATTTAATCTCGTGCATTTTCCGCGAAAATCAACTGTTTTTTAAAAACTCGCCATGGGGAAAATGGTATCGCAAAATGCTAACTGGTGTTGAACACTTTTTTGTTCAGGATGCTCATTCCATTGAATTACTTGCAAAATTTGGATTCACCAATACCAGCAAAGCCGGAGATACCCGATTTGACCGCGTTGCCGAAATTGCCCGAAACGGGAAAAACCTTCCAATTGTGGATGCCTTTAAAGGAAACAGCCAAATGGTTGTCGCCGGAAGTACATGGAAGCCCGACGAAGAAATCTTAATTCAATATATCCACAACCATCCGGAGACGAAATTCATCATTGCTCCCCACGAAACAAAGAAAGGAAACATCGAACGGTTAATAAGTCAGCTAAAATGCCCTGTCTGTTGTTATACTGAAGCCACTGAGACCACAGTTATTAACAAACAGGTACTGATTGTTGATACCATTGGCATTTTATCGTCGATTTATAAGTATGCCGACCTTACCTATATCGGAGGTGGTTTTGGTGTTGGTATTCACAATACCCTTGAAGCTGCCATTTTTGGATTGCCAATTGCCTTTGGCCCCAATTATCAGAAGTTCCGGGAAGCCACAACCATGGTCAATTTAGGTATCGCATTCCCTATTTCCGATTACTCATCCTTACAACCTATTTTCGAACAAATACTCTCCGACCCTGAGAAAAAGAATCTAATTTCCCAAAAATGTACTGCATTTACTGGTGAAAATGTAGGGGCAACTCAACTTATTTTAGATAAAGTTTTCAACAATAGTTAACAACACGCTGCTATAGGTTCAATACCTTCCCGACAGTATTCCAAGTCGCTTCCCTTCAGCTTCTTTCCAAAAAAAATCAAACACACAGTCTAAAATAGATTATTTTTTTTGGGAACTTTTTTGCTTTTCAAAAAAGCCAACTATTTGATTTGTAAAATACTAACAGAAATAAGTTGATAACTTTAAAAAAAATAGGCCGAAATTATGCCCGATTTTTAAAACCATGGCCTTATATTGCATATATCAAAAACGAGCAAACGTGACCCCAAATTTCTTCACGTTTACAGTCGATTATCAATTACTAAAGATCAAATTTTTGGTTATGACATTCAAAAACGTGGCAGCTGAGCCCCAAACAGTAAAAACTACGTACTCTCCGGATGAAGCCTATGAAGCATCACTGGAATATTTCAAGGGTGATGATCTTGCTGCAAGAGTCTGGGTAAACAAGTATGCATTGAAAGATTCATTCGGTAACTTATACGAATTGACTCCTGATGACATGCACCAACGCCTGGCTTCGGAAATTGCAAGAATCGAGAAGAACTACCCAAATCCAATGACCGAAGAAGAAATTTTTGAGCTTCTCAAAGATTTCAAGTACATCGTTCCTCAAGGAGGTCCTATGACCGGAATTGGAAACGATTACCAGATTGCATCGCTGTCGAATTGTTTTGTTATTGGCAATGAAGGAGACTCTGATTCATATGGCGGAATCATGAAAATTGATCAGGAACAGGTTCAACTCATGAAACGCCGCGGAGGTGTCGGACACGATCTTTCTCACATCCGCCCGAAAGGCTCACCTGTTAAAAATTCAGCATTAACCTCAACTGGCATAGTTCCTTTTATGGAACGCTATTCAAATTCGACTCGTGAAGTTGCTCAGGATGGCCGCCGCGGTGCTCTTATGCTATCGGTTTCCATTAAGCATCCGGACGCAGAATCGTTCATCGATGCAAAACTCGAACAGGGCAAAGTTACCGGAGCCAATGTTTCGGTAAAAATCCACGACGATTTCATGCAGTCGGTTGAAAAAGGGGAAATGTACAAAACTCAATATCCTATCGATGCCAAACACCCTAAATATGTCAGGGAAATTGATGCCGATAGCCTTTGGAAAAAGATTGTTCATAACGCATGGAAATCAGCAGAACCAGGAATTTTATTCTGGGACACTATCATTAAAGAGTCGTTACCAGACTGTTATGCCGATCTGGGCTACAAAACCGTATCAACAAATCCTTGTGGCGAAATTCCATTATGTCCCTACGATAGCTGCCGATTGATTGCCGTAAACCTGTTTTCATATGTCGAAAAACCATTTACCAAACAGGCTCGTTTCAACTTCGAGCTGTTCAAAAACCACGTACGTTATGCTCAACGCATGATGGACGACATTATCGATCTGGAATTGGAAAAAATAAATGGCATCATTGGAAAAATCGACGAAGATCCTGAAAACGAAGATATCAAACATATTGAGCGATCGATGTGGGTGAAAATTCAAACGAAAGCCAAAGAAGGTCGTCGTACAGGTGTTGGTATTACCGCCGAAGGTGATATGCTTGCAGCATTAGGCTTACGTTATGGAAGCGATGGGGCAACTGATTTTAGCGAAGAAATTCACAAAACTGTAGCTTTGGAAGCTTACCGCTCGTCCATAATTATGGCTAAAGAACGTGGCGCATTCACGATCTATAATACAGAACGTGAAAAGAATAACCCAATGATCAAACGTCTGCGGGCTGAAGATGAAGTATTGTATCAGGATATGGCAAAATATGGCCGTCGCAACATTGCGCTACTGACCATTGCTCCTACCGGAACAACCAGCTTGATGACACAAACAACTTCAGGAATTGAACCGGTATTTATGCCTGTTTACAAACGTCGCCGAAAAGTAAATCCAAACGACAAAAATGTTAAAGTCGATTTTGTGGACGAAGTTGGCGACTCCTGGGAAGAATACGTTGTCTTTCATCACAAATTCAAAGATTGGATGAAAGTTAACGGATACGAACTCAAGAAGAATTATCCGGAAGCTGATCTTGATGCTTTAATTGCAAAATCACCTTACTATAAAGCGACATCAAATGATGTTGACTGGATGAACAAAGTTCGGATGCAGGGAAAAATCCAGAAATGGGTTGACCATTCCATCAGTGTAACGATTAATCTACCTGCTGAAGCTGATGAAGATTTGGTTGGAAGACTATATTTTGAAGCCTGGAAAAGCGGATGTAAAGGCGTTACCGTTTACCGTGACGGATCCCGTGCCGGAGTCCTTGTTTCAAACAAAAAAGAAAAAGAAGAAGAAACTACAGAAAAACCTGAGTTTAGCATCTTCCCGACTAAACGACCAACAGAAATGGAGGCTGATGTGGTTCGCTTCCAGAATGCAAAAGATAAATGGGTTGCCTTCATTGGAACCATCGATGGTCGTCCCTATGAAATCTTTACCGGTTTATCGGATGATGAAGATGGTATTCTATTGCCTCGTTCGGTAGTTAATGGAAAAATCATCAAAAACATTGCTCCCGACGGAACTAAACGATACGACTTCCAATACACCAACAAACACGGATATCGTACCACTATCGAAGGATTGTCGTACAAATTCAACCCGGTATTCTGGAATTATGCCAAACTGATTTCCGGAGTATTACGTCACGGAATGCCTATCCACAAAGTTGTTGATACCGTCACCAGTCTTCAGTTCGACAATGATACCATCAACAGTTGGAAAGCCGGGGTTGCCCGTGCCCTCAAAAAATATGTCCCGGACGGAACAATTGCCGAAGGTGCTATTTGCGGCGAATGCGGCTCTCACAATGTAACTTATCAGGAAGGTTGTTTAATTTGCCCTGACTGCGGTACATCCAAATGCGGATAACCCGTTGCTGACAAATTCAGCTCATATACCAAAAACCAAAAATTATGGAGGCTGTCTCAAAAGGACAACCTCTTTTTTTTAGTCAAAATGTGATCAAAGCACGGCCGATCTCCGTCTTCCTGACAACCCTCGACATTTGCCCTGGGCTAGATTAAATTGTGCTTTTCAGCACGTAAAATTTAGTAAATTCACAATCAAAATAATTACCAGCAGAATTTGTCATTGAGCAAAAAAACATAGAGAATGAAACTATACAAATACAGAAGCAACATACCAAGAGACATTAGAACTCTTGTCAATAACAAACTATTTGCACCAAACAAAAAACAATTGAATGATCCAACAGAAATGAGTTTTGACGATAGTGAGTTTCTAAATCTTTTGGGGAAAAATTCAACGTTTTCTACACCAGTAAAAAAAGGTTTTGATGATATAAAACATTTTACACAAGAAAAGAATGGCATTTTCTCTCTTTCAAAAGATGTGAAAAATGAACTATTATGGGCATACTACGCAAATGGGCACAAGGGCTTTTGCATAGAATATAATGCAAATATAATTATGGAAAGTTATAATTACGATGTAATAATAAAAGATGGCAAATTAGAACCTAATCCCTTAATACATCTTGTTGATGTCGATTATCAAGATAAATATCCCGTCTTTTCTGGCGACTTATTAAACAAGACTGATCAGGCCGCAGCACTTAAGTGCCTTGTCGGAACGAAATCGAAACAGTGGAAACACGAAAAAGAGGTTCGGCTAATTTTCAAAAAATATGGATATAACGAAATAGATTACAGAGCTGTTACTGGAATCTATTTTGGGATGAGATTTGGTAATAAAAAAAAGAAGAATGAAGTAATGCAAAAGTTACAAGGTCGGGGAATAAAGTACTATCAAATGAAATTTTTACCAATGAGTTACAAAATGAGTTTCGATAAAATCGAAGACCCATATGCTTTAGCTCCCAAATTCATTGCCAATAGGTTACCTTATGAAGGTATTTCCATAATCGGAATTCCAAATAACTATCCACAATATGAAAAATACAAAAAAATGGCTAATAAAGCTCTTCGAATTGTTAGCAAAGAACCTTGCATCAACAAAATAATAAGTTGCCGTATTATTACTCCAGACTCAAATTCAATGATTGCAATCGAAACAACTGCTAATAAGGACTTTAAAGTTTTTAAAAAACAAGATGCTATGAAAATTTATCGATTTGACATTAATATAACTACAAATAAAATTAAACAAAGGAAATTTAAACCATCATAAAAGCATAAAACAATTAATCCTATATGCCTCAGAACTGGTTTTTCAAGGTTATTTAGGTAATAACCACACAAGCACTGAAAATCAACGGACACTGGGGAATGCCATTGTATACATAAACTTTCATCCTCTTTTATAAAAAAACTCCTTTTATTTAAACATTTTCAACGATTTCAATTATATTGTTTAAATAGTATTGATTAGAATACTGTCAACAAAATATCAAAATCGAAGGAAAATGATTTCAGAAAGCAGCCTTGAAAAACTCAAGATTTTAGCCGGAGCAGCCAAATACGACGTATCGTGTGCTTCGAGCGGAACCAAACGGACAAATACACAGGGAGGAATTGGAAATGCAGCTGCATGGGGAATCTGCCACAGCTTTGCTGAAGACGGGCGATGTATTTCATTGCTGAAACTCATGCTCAGTAATTACTGTATTTACGATTGTGCCTATTGCATCAACCGCAAAAGCAACGACATTCCACGCACTTCATTTACTCCCGATGAAGTAGCTAATCTGACCATTGAGTTTTACCGCCGAAACTACATCGAAGGATTGTTCCTTAGTTCAGGAGTTCTACGAAATCCCGACCATACCATGGAACTACTAATTGGGGTGGCTAAAAAACTACGTACCGAGCACAAATACAACGGATATATTCATCTGAAAACGATTCCTGGAGCCAATCAGCTACTGATCGCAGAAGCCGGACTGTGGGCCGATCGACTGAGTGTAAACATCGAAATCCCCAGCGAAGAAAATCTGAAAATACTGGCTCCTGATAAAGATTTCAAAAGTGTGCTGGAACCAATGAAAATCATTTCAAACAATATTCTGGAATCAAAGGAAGAACGCAAACAGCACCGAAAAGCTCCTCTTTTTAGTCCTTCCGGGCAAAGTACCCAGTTGATCATTGGTGCAACAAACGACACAGACCACACCATTTTAAAACTATCATCGGCTTTATATACCCGACGTGATTTAAAACGGGTTTATTATTCAGGCTACATTCCTGTAAACACTTACGACAACCGGCTTCCGGCACTAAATACGCCCCCGCTCCGACGTGAACATCGCTTGTATCAGGCCGACTGGCTAATGCGTTTCTACGGGTTTCGAAGCAGCGAAATTGTGAATACAGAAAATCCCAATCTCGATCTGGAACTTGATCCAAAGGTGACCTGGGCCTTGCGAAACCCACACTTATTTCCGATTGATATCAACAAAGCCGATCCGCTGATGTTACTTCGTGTCCCGGGAATCGGCACTCATTCGGTACAGATGATCTTAATGGCCCGGAAACACAACCGACTAAACTCATCGCATCTGCAAAAGATGGGAGTTGTGATGAAACGGGCACGCTATTTCATTACCTGCAACGAACTTCGTTCTCAAAATATTCAGGAACTAAAACCAGAACTGGTTCGTCAGCTCTTACTCGAGAAGAAATCGGCAGCAAGTGATAATGCCATTCAACTGAAACTGTTTCATCCAATGGCACCGGCACTGAGGTAGAACTTAACCACCATGAACATTTTCTCATTCGATAACACCTTCGAGGGATTACTGACACTGGTTTTTGAAAGCTACCAGCGCAAGCAGTTTCCGGATGAAATTCTTTCGGGAGAAGGCGGCCAGCACGTTTTGTTTGGCTCAACGTTAACCGTCATAACCGATGACCGAAAGGCGGAACGGGTTTGGAATGGTATTATCTCACATTCGTCAGAAGATAATGCTCACCGTATTTACCGGGTTTTTCTTGCTGATTTGCCCGAAACGCCGCTGCTTCTGCTGAAATATATCCGGCTAATCATCGACTCGGCCTACAACGAAGAAACCAATTTTTCGGAACCGGTTGTCGTTGAGTTTGTCAAATTACACCAGAAAGTTTGTAAAGAAGCCAGCAGAATCAACATGTTTGTACGTTTTCAAAAAACCGTTGAAGGTAGCTATTACGCATCGTTTGCCCCCATGTACAATGTGCTTCCGTTATGTATTCCGCATTTTCGCGACCGCTTTGCCGACCAATCCTGGATTATTTACGATCTGAAGCGTAACTACGGTTTTTTATACGATTTGAAAGATGTTTCGCGAGTGGTATTCGAAGAACTTAAGGTCAATACACAAAATGGACAATTGCACAGTTCTCTTTTAGCTGAAGACGAGAAACTCTTTCAGCAATTGTGGAAACAGTACTACAAAAGCATTTGCATTCTGGAACGGAAAAACGACAAAGTCCACCGGCAATTTCTACCCAAACGATTCTGGAAATATCTTCCGGAGAAAAGTGCGTTGTAATCAAAATAAAACCAATTAAGCCATAGAAACAGAAATATTATGATCTGGCTTTCGATGCCAAATTAGGATATTTTCCAAAATTTCACGGGTCAAATCTGGATATTTAACCTGAAGAATCGACGAATCCTGCATCCAATTTCTCAATTCAGGAGCTGAATCAGCAAAACTATCGAGTACTTTAATTCCCAGCGATTTCAGGTAAGCCGCATTACAATATTGCTCATATTGCTTTTTCATGGGAATTACGCAAAGCTTTTTCCCCATATAAATAGCCTCTGCAGGCCCTTCAAACCCGGCAGTACAAATTATCCCGGTACAACTCAGAAAGCTTTGGGTAAACCGTTCCAAAGAAACCGGCTCAAATTTAATATTCCCAATCTGGTACCTCAGGGCTGAATGCTTCGAGAAAACCTGCCATTGAATTTCCGGGATCTGAGACAAAACTTCATAAATCTGTAGATCGCTGTAGGCCGGAAGATATACCGTATAATGCGGCTGAATACTTGATTCTGCATTACGGACGTCCGACCGGATAACCGGAGGAAAAATAAAAGGGGAACTTTCCCGAAAGTTAAATCCATATTCTATCGTAACCGGAGCATAATGCCTTAAAATAAATTTTCCAAACCAGTCGTTAAATTCCGGTTGTGGTGCAGATGGATGTAATACTGCATTTTGATGGCTCAGTCCAATACATTCTTTTTTCCTCAATTTACAGGCCCAGGCTGAAACCGGTTCAAAATCACTGATGACCAAATCATAATCGTCAACAGGTAAATGCCGGATGTCCCGAATAAACTGTTTGGCAGACATTTCCATTGCCGTTTTTAATATATCAACGCCGCCAGTCTGGCCAATCATGAAGCTAACTCCGCGAAATTGATAATCGACATAAAATGGCACCTGCAAATCGGATTGAGTACCGCTAACCAGCACATCAGTATCGCCCAGCGATTTTAGTATCGGAACAATTTCGGTCGCCCGTGCCAGATGACCATTACCAGTACCTTGAATTGCATAGAGAATACGCATCGGAATAATTATTAATGGTTTTAAAGAAAGCTTGCAACTTTCATTTCTTCCAGGATGGATTTATACAATTGCTTCTTATCCGGAATATATAACTCATCGTTAGGAGATTCCTGATCAGATTCTTCTTCCTGATCGGGTTTAAAATAATTCAAGGTCCAATTTCCATCCACGCACTCCGCTGCCGAAAAGTGTTCCACCCAATCGCCACAGTTCAAATAACGAATTGTTCCTTTATCGGTGATAACCGTCTTGTCAACCGGGATATGCGTGTGACCGCAAATAACCAAATTGATATCTTTACTGATGGCCGCATTGGCAATGGCGAGTTCAAAATTGGTAAGAACCTTCTTCTCTTTCAAAATGCGGTCTTTCATCGACTTATAAAGGATCATGTCCTTACCTCCGAAAAGTCGCATCAACCCATTTAAAATTTTATTGATGACTGTCAGCAAACCATATGCTGCTGCGCCCAATCGGGCAAGCCAAGGCGAATGATGGATAACATGGTCGAACACATCTCCGTGAAAAATCCAGATTTTTTGTTTATTAATCGACAGTTCGAGCTGATTGACAATACTGAAATTACCTAACCGGGTATTGTTGAATTTTCGAAAAACATCATCATGATTGCCGGTGATATATACGACCTGAACTCCATTCTCAATCATTTTCACTAATTGCCGGATGACTTTTAGGTGAGCTTTGGGAAAATAATTTCGGCTGAATCGCCAGGAGTCGATGATATCGCCATTCAATACCAGCATCCGGGGCTGTATCGACTTCAAATAGTTAAGTAACGGTTTGGCTTTACTGGCTAAAGTTGCCAAATGAACATCTGAGATTACTGAAACATCTAGTTTTCGTGCTTCCGTCATATCGCTCTTTGCTTAATTAACTAATGCAAATAGCAACAACTTTATTACAATAAGATTACGAACAGATAAAGCTTTAAATAAAAGTCTTGCACTGAATGTCAACAGCAGGAAAATCTATTGATTGCATTCCGATCAGAACCGACTTAGCTCCGAACCAAGCACCAACTCAAACCTGAATTTATTTTGAATTTCAAACCTCAAAAACCCGCGCCCAGACTGTGATATATTGGTATATTCTACTATCTTGTGCCGAATTTGATTTGTTATCATTCATTAAAGTGATTCGGAATGACAAGCAGTTTTTTTGATCAGATAGCCCATGAATTTGAACGGCCTTTTCAAAATCCAGTACTGGTTTTTTCGGTCATCCTGTTTATCATTTTACTCTCCCCAATTTTATTACGAAGACTTAAAATACCCGGAATTATTGGTCTTATTATATGCGGCGTTTTCATCGGCCCACACGGAATTAACTTTATTGAACAAAATTCGGCAGTTAAGCTTTTTTCAACCATCGGACTATTGTACCTGATGTTTATTGCAGGTCTGGAACTCGACCTGAAAGAATTTCAACACAACAAAAACAAAAGCTTAGTTTTCGGATTCCTGACGTTTATCATTCCGCTGACAGTCGGATTTCCGGTATGCTATTACCTGCTCGGTTATGGTTTTATGTCCAGCTTATTAATTTCCAGCATGTTCTCGACTCACACCATGGTTTCATATCCGATTGTCAGCAAGTTCGGAATTTCAAAAAATGAAGCGGTAGCCATAACTGTTGGGGGAACAATTCTTACTGATACCGCGGTACTGATTTTACTGGCTGTCATTATGAGCTCAAACGGTGGCGGACTAAAGCTGTCTTTCTGGATACAATTAATCGCTTCACTGGCTGTTTTCTCCGGAATCATGTTCTGGTTGATCCCTAAAATAGCGGCATGGTTTTTCCAGAAACTGGAGAGTGAGAAAACCTCGCATTATATCTTCGTGCTCTTTATTGTATTTTTCTCCGCTTTCCTGGCCGAACTCGCAGGTGTTGAACCTATCATCGGAGCATTCGTTGCCGGATTGGCGCTCAACAAACTGATTCCCTATTCATCCAGTCTGATGAACCGCATCGAATTTATCGGACAATCGATATTTATACCGTTTTTCCTGATTAGCGTTGGAATGCTGGTCGACGTAAAAGTGCTACTTAATGGTCCTACCGCCGTAATCATTGCGATTACCTTATCGGTGGTGGCATTGGTCAGTAAATGGTTCGCAGCCAGCGCAACGCAACGGATCTTCAAATACTCGGCAAACCAGCGAATGCTGATTTTTGGCTTAAGCAGTTCGCATGCTGCCGCAACACTGGCCGTTATCCTGGTAGGTTTTCAGGCCGGAATTATCGACGAAAATGTACTAAACGGAACCATTCTACTCATCTTAGTAACCTGTCTGACGGCAACACTGGTTACCGAAAATGCCTCGCGCAGAATATTAACTTCCGAAAAAGAAGATCCCAACATTGAATATCCGGTTCGCGACCACGAACATATCATGATCCCGATTGCAAATCTGGATAACATGGAAACCTTGCTCGAATTTGCCGTCTTCATCAAAAATAAAAAATCGATCAATCCGATTACCATATTAACCGTGGTTCCCAACGATGAAGAAGCCGAAAAAAATATGGTTAAAGCCAAGAAGAACCTGCAATCGTTGGTGAAAATGGCTCTTCCGTCAGAGACCAAAATAAAAATCACGGCAACGATCGATCACAACATCGCCGGAGGAATTATCCGAGCCTCGCGCGAAGAAATGACCGATACCATCATGATTGGCTGGCCACGGCGAACCGGAATGATTGAACGTTTTATCGAGACCAAAACAGAATCGATTATCGCCAGAACCAGTAAAGCTGTTTACATCTGCCTCTTTAAACATCCACTGGTTACCCATCGCAAGATTGTGGTTGCCTGTCCGCCAATGGCTGAACTGGAACCCGGATTTGAAATCTGGCTGGCAAAAATTACAACCCTATCGAAAGAACTTAGTATGGATGTGTTCTGCTATTGCCACCACGAAACACAAAAAGCAGTCAACGAATACTTTGAGCACCGAAAACATAAAAGTGGATTTAGTTTTTCTGAAAAGTTCGACTTTGCCAATCTTCAACTGTTGCAGAAATATACCACACCCGAAGACATGCTCTTTTATATCACCGCCCGCAGAGCTTCCGTATCGTACGACAATTGCATGGATAATATTCTTGAACGACTCGAGAAACAATTTGCCGCCAACAGCAAAATCGTTATTTACCCGCGGGTACACCACATCGACAGTAAATTCAGCGAATACGACGACATCCGCTCCGAATCACTCAACCAAAGCATCGGACGGGTACAACGTATCGGAAAAGATCTGGGGAACCTCCTAAAAAGAGAACATACAAAGATTTAATTTTCTGAAGGAGTAGATAAGAATGCTTTGCCTGACCATATCGTCTTGCACTTGACCTTTTTGCAACATCTTTGTCAAGACTTTCCTGTTCAATAAAAAGACGACCTTGTTCAATCTCTTTCGTTGACTCCATGATTTTGAAAGCCATATTACTATCAATACAAATATTTATAATAACGTGAGTTCGATGTAAAAAAAAGCAGAAATAATAGGAGAACATAGGGAGAATTTTTATATTTAAGTATCTGATTTTTAAATATATAACAAAAATATTTCCCTATGATCAGTGCCGA
>Ga0302286_10000164_pt1 | contig 55574 bp, 33 predicted proteins | sample III_Fen_E2_3_FD_198765 | JGI IMG/M metagenome (GOLD analysis project Ga0302286, IMG submission 198765) | Peat permafrost microbial communities from Stordalen Mire near Abisko, Sweden - III_Fen_E2_3 | ecosystem: Environmental > Terrestrial > Soil > Wetlands > Permafrost | place: Sweden: Abisko...
TTCATTTAAGAAGTTACAATGGCAAAAAAGTCATTGAATGTGAGGTCATTGCAACAGAAGTAAAACAGGAATGTACAGGAACAACAATTTCAATTCTATAAACTTTTCACACTACAAAGATAGTTATTTTTTCACTTTTTAAAACTTATCCTATAAGATTAATTCTCAATAGGATGTTGTGCCTTGCCCTGAGTTGCATATGTGCATTTAATTGAGTTACTTTGCATTATTTCTCAGAATTACAATCCGGGGAAATCAACATTAAAATTCCTGATAATAAAATGGAAATAGGCATTAGTTTTTGGATCGCGTTTATAGTTTTTGTTCTATTCATGTTAACACTTGATCTCTTTGTTTTTCACAAGAAAAATACGGTAGTAAAAGTAAAAGAAGCTCTTTTGTGGAGTTTATTCTGGATTACACTGGCAGCATTATTCAATGTCGGTGTATTTTTCATGGTGGGTAAAGTAAAAGCACTTGAGTTCTTAACGGGCTATCTGATTGAAGAGTCGTTGAGTGTCGATAATCTTTTTGTATTTATTCTGATCTTTGGATTTTTTAAAATTGAGCCTAAATATCAGCACAGGGTATTATTCTGGGGAATAATCGGTGCTATCGTTATGCGTGGGGTCTTTATTTTTGCCGGAGTGGCACTTATTCAGAAGTTCAACTGGATCATGTACATTTTTGGAGCATTCCTGGTCTATACAGGCATCAAGATGTTGTTTGAAAAAGAAGATAAAGAATACAATCCCAATAAAAATATTCTGATCCGGGTATTTAAAAAGATTTTCCCGGTAACCCAGGATATGACCAGGCCGCACTTCTTTGTACGTACGAATAAAATACTATATGCCACCCCGTTCTTTATTGCTTTGCTGGTTATCGAAGCTTCCGATCTGATTTTTGCAGTAGATTCAATTCCTGCCGTATTATCGGTTTCGAAAGATCCTTTTATCGTGTATACTTCAAATATCTTCGCTATCCTTGGCCTGCGGTCTATGTATTTTGCCCTGAGTGGTATTATGGCGTATTTCTATTACCTGAAATATGCACTTTCGGGCATTCTGACTTTTATCGGGTTGAAAATGTGCGTCAATGAATTCAATATCGAGCAGGGGTATGCTTTTCACATTTCCAATCTTGCTTCATTAGCAGTAATTATAGGGTTACTTGCTACTTCCATCCTGTTTTCGATTGCTGTAAAAAAGAGGGCTGAACTGAAGGAATTAAGAAGAAAAAAGAAAGCTGATTCTTTAAAGTCATAGTAAGTTTCTGCTTGGGTTTATTTTAGTGACAATCTACGCAACACAGGATTTAACTTTGCAGTAGTTGCTACCACAATCAGAGTCATGATACCGCCAAAGGCTACTGAAGGGACGAGTCCCATTAGTTTTGCCGCCATACCCGATTCGAAAGCACCCAGTTCATTCGATGAACCAATAAAGATACTATTCACCGAGGCTACCCTTCCACGCATATGCTCCGGCGTATAAAGCTGCAGGATAGTTCCCCGGATCACCACACTCACATTATCGAACAATCCGCTCATCAACAACAACAATCCCGAGAGCCAGAACACATGAGAAAAAGCAAATCCTATCATACAGATTCCAAAAGCTGCTACGCAGAGTAACAATGTCCTGCCACTGTTTTTCACAGGGGGATAAAACATGAGGTAAAACGACATGATGATAGCTCCAATTGCAGGACAGGCGCGTAGGAATCCAAGTCCTTCGGGTCCTACATGCAACACATCAGAAGCAAAAACCGGCAACATAGCTACTGCACCTCCAAATAACACAGCTAACATGTCGAGGGAGAATGCCCCCATTAATTCGGGTGATTTGAACACAAACCTGATACCTTCGCGAATCCGGCTAAACATGTCCTCTTCATTCTTTGTTGTTGAAAGGATAATATGTTCAATTTTAACAGTTCTGAAAATAAAAAGGGAAATAAAGTATAGAATAAATACAGTACAATAAGCCACTGTGATAGACGAGAATCCGTAAATCAGCCCACCTATGGCAGGCCCCACTACTGCCCCGACCTGCCAGTTTGCGCTGCTCCAGGTAGCGGCATTGGCATAATCTTTTTTATCCACCAGTTGTCCCAGTAGCGCAGTATTTGCAGGCATAAGAATGCCACGTGACAAGCCTGTGAGAAAAATGGTTATAAATATAGGCCAAACGCCTAAGTGTTGGAAAGAATGAAAGGATTCAATGCTGTACAGCATCAGGATTACCGACCCGACAAGTAACAGGAAAGTGGTATTCGTAACAATTTTTTTTCGATCCCAGATATCGATATAATGTCCTGCAAAAAGTGCAATAGAAATCTGTGGCAGTACTTCAACTAATCCGATCATCCCCAGCCACAGTACATTCTTTGTAAGAAAATACATGTGCCAGCTTACAATCACCGACTGCATCAACGTAGCCATAGTCATAAAAAAACGATACCCTAAAAAATACCTGAAATTGCGGTTGCGAACCGCAGTAAAAGCTTCTCCCGATAACACCTTAGCCAACATGTCCTTTTTTTTTAAGCCGCAAAGATACAAAAATCTATTTCTAAATTCTATTTATTAAAAAGCATAAAAATAACCGCAAGCAAGGTTTACGGTTATTTTTTATTTAATGATCAGAATGTATTTAATCGACCAGTATCTTTTTAGTTACAAAACTTCCGTGTTGAGTTTTCACCCGCACCAGACAAATTCCTTTTGATATCTTATTTGCGGGAATTACAAGTTGATTTGTTGAGATTCTTTGTGCATACATTTCCTGTCCGGTGATCTGAAACAGATCTACAGTAAAGATAGATCCCTGAATGGAGATTTCATGTTTTAATGATGAATAACACACTGAAACGTCATCATCCGGTAAAGAAATCGCAGGTAATTCCGTAGAAACAGGAGTGTATTCAAAAGCGCCCAGGTCTGGTGACAATCCAAAGAAGGGTAACCCTACATCAATTCCTTTATCTATCATGCCGCTTGTAGAAGTCTGGTGAAGGAATAAAATTTCAGGCAATGATCCATCCGGCTGACGGTCGTTCAGCAATTGGGCATTGTCAAGGTTTATAAAATCACTGGCTGCACATGTAAATCCCTTATTCCATGAATTGTAAGCCTGTGTAACTGATTTGGAATTAAAACTGTTTGAACCCTTACTGTCCAACGAAGCACAATTCTTAATAATCAACGTACCGTAAGAACTGTTAGAAAATCCATAATTCGTACCATTGTTATAAGAAGTGCAATTGTAAATGGTCATAATTCCGGCATTGTTATTCTGGTCAAACCCTTTTACTTTGTTGTCAACTGAGAGACAGTTCTGCACAGTCGTATTATTTACAGTATAATTGCCTCCTAATTTAAATCCGTTACCGTTGCCGTAATTTTTCATGACATATCGACCGGTGGTGGCATCTTTGAATTGATAAAACCAGGTGGCGCTATCGGTTTTAAAACGGATATTATCGGTCATATCAAAGGTGGCAGGTGCCATAGCATAACTCCAGCAACTATCATAAACTGTATTTCCAGCCTTTTCATAGCTATCCCAACCATCATCACCGTTTCGCCATGAACGACATCCTTTGTAGGTATTTGTTCCCGTATTCGTATATTGCTTGTCGGCAAATCCATCTGCATTTCCCCCAAAATCCGGACTTGCAATACCACCCGATTCGTAATCAAAGTTTTCATACGAATCACAATTCAGGATTAAATTATTGGTCCCGGTTTTCATTTGTATTCCCGAATCACAATTCCAACGGGTAGTACAATGTACAATAATGTTGTTACTCCCTGTCACCTGAATACCGTTATCACCGGCACCCTGGACAATAATCCCTTTTAAATGGACAAAGCTGCCAGAGACTTTCACTCCCTGACTGCTGCTTGAATAAGCCTGCTTCCGAAAATCAAAAACCGGATTTTCACCCTGATAAGCCACAATATGTAAGTATCCTGCTACAGTTCCCGATTTCGAGATATTTTGAGCACTGACAAAGTTATACATACCGCCACGAATAATTACAGAATCATTTGCAGAGAGAGTTTTACCAACAGCAGTTGTAAAATTATAAGGGCTACCGATAGTACCATTTCCCGAGGAACTTCCCGTTGGAGAAACAAAATAGGAAACTGCAGGTACTATGCTGGAAACTGCAATACAAATCGAAGTGAATACGATTTTTCGAGTGTGATTTAACATGACCATTGAGAATTAATTAGTTGATGATTGTTGTTTCTTAAGAGTCTGAAATTTAAGAATTCATCCTGGAGTTTCGATCCAACAAGAACTTAATTGAATTATTCAGGGCTGAATTCAACAGTCTGTTTCAACACTGCAAATTTAATTCAGATATCAAAGTTGGATGTGGACTAATTTGCGTATAATGTGGATTATTACTGTGAAAAGTAGAAATTATGGAAGGTAGTCTTAAATGTTTATAAGAATACAATATAAAAAGCGAAAAAAAACGCAATAAAAAAGTCATGCATTCATGCATGACTTTTAGGTTCTTGTTATAAAGTATGATAAAAGTTTTCATCCAATATTTTTAAGGTGAACGATAATCTTTTGAATAGAATGGTCACGTTTAAAAACTGCGAGACTTTGTATCGTGTTCAATGAATAACCTTTTGCATATTCCGTAGGTTTGTCGTAATATACCATTTCCATTCCTGATTTACCATCCAGGATATAAAAGAATGGAACAGAGCAATACGTAAACGAAAGATATGGAAATGCATATTCGTTCTGCAATGATGCGTCAGGTTGTATAAATTCTTCAGAATTCAGAATAATCGGCTGAACCGACAACTGACCCGTGGATATAACAATGCCAAGTTCAAAGAAACGGTTTATAATATCTTCTTTCACCTGGCCGGTCATCCCGGGTTGCTGGACACCAGCCATCATAGGCGTATGCGAGTATGGATCAAAAGGGAATGAGCCATACCGGGCAGGTGATTTATGGGCTCCCAGTCCTTTTTTTACTTCCCGGTAATGATGGATTAACCGTTTTAAGATTGCGGCATCCGCTTGAAATGCTACAGCCTTTTTAATATTTTCGCCTATTGCCAACAACAATTTTGAAACCATGTGCCAGTAAATGCTCCCCAGTCCTTCGTATTTGTAGAAAGTTCCCGATCGACCGGTAAACGACTTATGATCAAATATTAGTTCATACAGTTCTTCTGTCTGTTTTTGATCTTCATCATTCATTTCATAGTTGCCGATTGTTTTCAAACGGTCAAGCGCAGCAGTCAGGAAACCGGCATTTTTGAATCCTGCATTGAAATGGAAACACCCCTTTTTGTCGGAAGTTATGATGGAGGTATCTCCTGCTTCCGTTAATTTCTTAAGGAGTTGAATTCTTTCTACATCTTCCTTAGGAATCAGATTTTTTTCAAGAAACAACGGTAATTTTTTATTCGGGTACAAAATATAACTTTCCTGATCGGGCCGGTATAACGAACTGATTCGTAGTGCGTCAAGCAAATCGAGAGATTCTTCGGGGGATAGGGTTCCTGAAGTTAATACGGCAACCTGTCCTTCCAGCATTTCATACAAATTACGAATTGTGATGCCCTTGTCGGTAAAAGTCACCAGATTGTAGGCATGAAACATATTGTCGGTTCGTTTATTTACTTTAATGGACTGATCAATAAACTTCAGAACCAGAATCAGGAAATCATTCAATTCAGTTTTATCTATTGAAACTTTTAGACCCGAGATGCCCTGATAAATTTTATTTCTGTAATCACTTCCTGCATTTCCAAGTTGATCGGTAACCGATTTGCGGAGTTGATCATCAAATCCTTTTTCAAGAGCGTATTCGACTCCTGTAAAGGTATTGAAAACCTGCACAAAAAAACTATTCATCTCTGTTGAGACTGTATACTTTTCATTAGGAGAATTTAAATACAAATCACGGGTGAAATCTACAAATCGCCTCATGTAATAAAGTGTAACCATGGATGCCCCCGATCCAACCAATGCATTGTTGGCATCATTCCACTCCGGACGTAAGGTATTCATCCAAATGCCGGCTTCAGGGATAAAATTACTTAGTTTAGCCAGCAATACAGCCAGTATTTTTTCAGTAAAACTAATCAACAGTACCTCCTCTTTCGCATCAAGTATCAATTTTGCATCAGTACCATACTCCGGTACAAGCTTTGCAATTTTAATATGAAGTTCAGCATCAAAACGAATGGAGTTATTAGGCTGAGATACGATTTCCGAATAACTCTTAAGACGATAAGGCACATTGGCATAGGCAAACATTTCTTTATCGAGCCATGAAACCAGATTATCAGGATAATAATTTCTCGAAACCTCCATTAATTTCAGCAGATAGATAATCTGATGATCTCCCCAGTAACCAATGTTCGACCAGGGATTCTCAGGTTCAATGACTTCCCAGTCGATTCCTTCACTGGTTATTTTATACGGGTTATAGCCATCGGCTGTTGAGGCATTCAGGAATTTGGCAATAATACCATTGATATAACCCGGAAAAGAAAGTGACAAAGATTCCCAGTTTTGAAAAATATCACGCCAGTTTCCCTGATACGAAATTAGTTTATTCCCGGCATCATCTTTTACTTTGATATCGAACAGATTCCATGGACGGCTTGGGTCGCCGTGTCTCCGGCTAAAAGTCAATGGCAGGTATTCCTGATACAGGCGATATAAATTAGCATCATTTTGTTGTTGTACCTTTTTGTCGAGACTTGCATAATCAACCGTTACGGGAAGTCCATCAAGAAAATCCTTATGCTTTTCCCATACGTTCACATTAAATTGCTTAACATGTTGATGAAAGTCTGAAGTCCGTATTGTATAATTGTCTTCATAAATACCACCCCGCATCGAATTGAATAATACATTCGAGAAATGTCGTGCCACGTCATTCTCATCGGCTGTATGTTGAATTCCATCTGCCTGTCCAACGATGGATTGCAACGAACGGGATCCTTCCTCAATGTTCTCATCAAGGATACCGGTAATATCTACAGTTGTCCGGATAAACTCAGTCAAATTATTTACTTTGGCAGTATCCTGATTGGTCTCTGCTACAAAGCCCCATGATTTCGAATCCGATGCATCCAGATGAAATTGGCCTGAGACAAAAAAAGCTCCCCTCACTCCTTTCGATTCATATTCCGAAACTATCTTATCACCTCTTCTGAAAGCATCAAGCTGAAACGAACTTAATAAGTAGCCGGCATTTTTAAGTCCATAGCTCCAGACTGTATTCACCATTAACGATTCACTCGGTTCAGCACGATCCACCAGAATAGATTCCATACGGAACAGAGCCAATCCTGATTCATCAATCAACTCGGTTTTTTTATAACCATCAACCAACGTTGAGAAGGTATTTTGAGTAATTCGATCGATCCCCGAAGGCAGGATATTTTGCAGTCCGTCCAACACTGCAACAACAACGGTTGAATCGTTATGATTATCAATCCGGCTTTTCTTTATCCAACCGAAATCATCGGCATTCATCCAGGCGTAACTGAAAGTAATACCCAAATCAATATTTTTTTCACCAAAGATAAGTTTATTGCCCATCGTATTTTTTGAGATGGTACGTTCAATCACATAAATTCCCTTATTCCGATCGGAAAATGGTTCCCATAAGAAAGTCCTGCCATTCAACTGAACATGAAGAATGGTTTTACTTCCTGTCATTTCAGCCGATTCATTTATCTTATCATCGGTATAATAAGGGAACAATGCCTGATCAGGATTTTTCCTTCCGGCAGTTAATCCGCCTGTACTTGAAATATACATCCACAGATCTGAATCACTTGCCAGACTTATAAAGAAAGGCTGCATGGAATCGAAGTTTTTTATCTGATAGAATTGCTCGCCACCAATCAGAATAAACTGACCGGTAGCTTCCTTTTGAGCAGATTTAACCTGATTATTTCCTACAAATAAATTGTCCATAGTAAAAGATGCTGACCCTAACAGGGACATTAAGTATGTTTAATTAATTGAAAATTGGAAGGAATTAGAAATAAGAAATAGGAAAATAAAACTATTCCCTTTTAGAAATTCGTATTTATTCCAAAGCTCTTTTGGCATCAAGCTCCTTCTTCATTAAATCGGTTGTTTTCGAATCAATTTTATAAAAAATCATGAACAATGCACACGACATGTATAAGATTCCGGGAATAACCGACACCAACAATTTTATTCCGGTAATGGCGGTATCGTTTTGAGTAACATTCGGCACAAACTGTGAAATAGTAAGTATCCAACCGGCAATGGCAGCACCAATGCCCCATCCTGCTTTCTGTGCAAAAACGGCTGCTGAGAAGTAAAGACCCGTTGCCCTTCGACCGGTGGTCCATTCACCGTAATCGGCTGAATCGGCAATCATGGTCCAAAGCAAAGGCACTGCAGGCGCATAAGCCATTTTGGCTATAATATTAAACACATAAATAGTGGTAATATCTTTTACACCCGGGAGATAAATCAGCATAAAGAATACACCCGATATTAAAGAACTTCCTATAAATACATTTTTATTCCCGAACTTTTTTGCCAGTGGTTTCGACAATGGAAGTGCGACTATTAAAGCCACAGTACCAAGCACGTTAAACAGTTGTACATTTGTTTCACGTCCCAGATAATATTTGAAATAATAGGCAATAGCTGCATTTTGCATGGCAAACATAATAAAAGAAATAATCCCTACAATTGCCAGAATTCTCCAGGCTTTATTGGCGAATAAATTTTTCAGATCTTCTTTCAATGAATTCTTCTGTGATTTAGGAGGCTGTACTCTTTCTTTTGTAGTCTTAAAGGTAATAAAAAAGAAGATCAGGCTTAATACGGCAAACATAAATACAGTATACTGAAAACCCTGGGCTTTATTTCCATGACCAAAGTACTCAGCCAGGGTAAGTGCCAGACCAGTGACAATGAATTGCCCCGAGAAACCTGCAATAAAGCGGTAGGTATTCAATCCGGCGCGTTCGTAGGTATCGTCGGTCATAACAGCTCCCAAAGCAGAATAAGGAAGGTTTATGGCTGCATAGGCCGTCATCAGGAGCACATATGTAGCACCGGCATACAGTATCTTTCCGAATTCTCCAAAATTTGGGGTTGTAAAGGTAAGAATGGCTAACACAGCATAGGGAACTGCTCCAAATAAAATATACGGACGAAATTTTCCCCAACGGGTATTCGTTCGATCGGATACGACACCAATGATCGGGTCGACAGCCATATCCCAGAAACGGGCAACTAACATTATGGTACCCGCAGCAGCAGCTGAAATTCCATATACATCCGTATAAAAAAACAAAAGCCAAAAGCCAACCATATCCCAGACAAAATGGGAAGCTGTATCGCCTAAACTGTATCCAACCTTTTCTTTGAAGGATAATTTTAAATTCGTTTTGTCCATAACGTTTTCTTAGATTTAAATTTTTTCGGTTACTATAATCTGAATTCAATTGTTCTTTACCGGAATAGCAAAACATTACTTTATGTCAACATTCGATATTTTACTTATCATTTATTTCTTTATTACTTTCGAATTTTTAATGCTCTGGCTATTTTCAACCCGGATAAAATAGATTCCTGTTTCATAATTACCCATATCAATACTGGTAACAGAAGGCAGTAACTTGTCGAACACCTTTCGACCCGACAAATCCAGTATAACTACCCGGTTTTTATCCCCTTTCAGTTGCAAATATAATAAATTTTGTACAGGATTAGGGAAAAAGAAATCTTCAATTTCCGGGTGATTTTCCACACTTGTTTCAAGACATGAATTTCCGACGGTATACGTAAAGGTTTTTGTCACAGACATTCCACCTGCATAAGCAAACTTACAGGCAACCTGTATAACCGAACCTATTGTTTTGCCTGTTAATGTAGCAGTAAATTTCCTTCCTCCTGCATTTGTCATTGACGTTTCAGCAAAACCTGTGGTATAATTCCAAAGATAAGCAATCACTCCTGTCTGAGCATCGAGCATTTCAAAACTGATATTCACATTCGTTCCTACCGTTTGGAAAGAATATCCGTATCCAACGGAGAAAGTACCTTGTGCTGCAACAGCCGAAGATCCGGCGCAATCGGTATTCGAATTTGCACTTGTAGTGGCAGAAAGAATGATTGGATTATTTGATGCGTTATTCCCCGTCAGATCACTAGCCGAAATACTGAAAGAATAAGGTGTATTTGGTGATAAAGCTGATATTAGGAGTGATTTTTGTACTCCAGAAGCAGTTGATGTACTCGTATTTGAAGTACCATACGCAACATTATAGACCACAGTTCCGGAATTATCGGTTGCATTTAACAGCAACTCAACCGAAGAACCTGTTATGGCACCTACAGTTGCTGTAAAGTTAACGGGTGGTTGGGTATCATTGGTGGTACTACCACAATTTGATCCGACAACATAAGTTATGTATTTTGTTACAGACATGCCCCCCGTATAAGCAAACTTACAGGCATAGCTAATGGTCGCTCCTGCTGTCTGGCCTCCGATTGTTGTGGAGAAAATCCTGCCACTGACATTGGTCATGGCTGATTCGCCAAAAGGTGTTTCTTTCCACAAATAAGCAATAACTCCGGACTTTTCATCCAGCATTTCAAATGTAACGGTTACATCTGTTCCTACTGTTTCGAACGTACACTTGTATCCAACAGTAAATGATCCTTGTGCTGCAACTGTTGAGGTAGTTGTACATGACATCAATGGCGAAATGGTTATATTGGCTGCCTGGGATGTACTCACAGCACCACCGTCATCTGTTGCTTTAGCTGTTAGAGCATAAGACCCTGCAAGCGGAGTCCATTGAATAGTGTAAGGAGGAGTTGTAACTGCCGAGATCAGTGCATTATTCTGGTAGAAATCAACATGCTGTATCGTTCCATCAAAGTCACTTGCATTGGCTGAAACTGTCACTGCTTTGCCTTCGGTGAAAGTTGAATTGTCAGCAGGAGTTGTCAGTGAAACAGATGGTGGCACATTTTGTGTGTTGGTGACCATAACCAGTACTTCATCATCAGAAGATCGCAAATCAGGATTGGTCACTGTCAGTTTCAACTTGTACATTCCCTCTGTTAAGCCACTAATAACCGGTGTTGAGATTGTTGAATCAGAAAATTGAATGATAGTAGGCCCGTATAGTTGTTTCCATTTAAAGGTTAATAGTTTTCCTGCAGATTCGTTACTGGTTGAACCATTAAGCTGTGTTGATGTTAATGGCAGGATTACTTTCACATCGATTCCGGCATTTGCAGCCGGATAACTAAATGGCAAATCAGCTGTACGGGCAAAGGTCAATCTGCCGAGGTTAAATTCACCCGAAGTAAAACCAATACGTAAAACGTGTTTACCCGGGGTAAAAGGGATATCAGCCACTGTTTTAGTAGCCCAAAGTGTCCAGAGAGTCGAAGAAGTTGAAGGCACTGAAATATCGTCTGTAACGACCTGCCCATCCACTTCCAGATGAAAAGGACCTCCACCGGCAGGATTACCTGATGCATAGCGGAAAGCCAACGAATACAAACCTGATTGTGCCACATCAACTGTATATTCCAACCATTCGCCTAAAGCTATGTTTCCCACAGTAGTTCCTTCGATTATATCGGAATAGGCATCTACATTTTCATCCATTCTGAAATTCCCTGAATTTGCGGAAGTAACATCAAAATAAGTGATATTCTGCCCTTTTCCTCCTTCAAAGATGTCGTATTTTGCAGCTTCTATAGTTCCCGGAAGAACCGTTGCAGTGCCTCCGTAAGGGATTTTATTCCCAACAAGGACCACTGAGCTGTTGGTCACATTGTATTTATCACCATCAAATACTTTTGCATAAAAATTATGAATTCCTAGCTGTAAATTGAGTGCGGTTATCAGATAGGGTGCTGAAGATACTGTTCCCAATGATGTTGTACCATCCATAAATTCAATCTTTGTTGGAGTTCCTCCGGTTACTGTAACATTCAATTGAACACTGCCACCAATAAAAGCTTCGGGGAATGAAGAACTGATTACTCCTGAATATCGACCGTCCAGGCTTGTAACCATTTTCCATGGTGGTACCTGTAACTGGTATCCGGTCGAAAAGGTAACAGTGATCGTAGTACCTGAATAGTTTTGTGCCACATAATTAATCTTTCCATTCTGAATAAAGGCCGCAGCAATCGGATAATTAGCCGTAATACCGGCATCTACCCGGCCCAGGGCATTCATGGCATGCAACCAGTGGTAGGTCTGTGCATCGGAAATGCCGAACTTCAATTCCCTGCCGGGATTTGAATTATACATTTCAATGGCTTTGGCAGGGTCAATGAATGCCAGATATTCCCACATTACGTCATGCCACAGGTTTGGGTTCACCTGATTGTTCAGAATGCCCGTATTGGCCTTTATTTCATTCCAGAGACGCTTTACATAGACTGTATCCTGTCCTAAATAGAGCGAACCTCCCTGAATCGGATACATTTCAATACCATAAGAAGCTGCAATATCAGCCGTCCAGAATGTACCATTGTCAATGCTGTTTGCCCAAACACGGGAAACCAGGCTATAAGGTTGCGAAGCCGGGAAATTGCGATGATGGATATCCATATAATATTCCTCAATACCGGTTTGTTCGGTCGTATACAAATAGATACCCAAATCACGGATTGCCTTGTTGCCGGATACCTGTCCCCAATGGATCAATGAAGCATTAAAAACCATACTCTCGGAACTTGATTCCTGATTATTCCCCTGAGGGTTATTGGCGAAACCATCCACCCAACTGTGTCCTTCATAGGGACTGAAGTTTCGCAAATAAGGGAACATAGTATCGTTCCGGTCATAGGCAGCTGCATCACGAACCAGCATATTGACCATTCCACCCCATTGGGCAGCCCAACCCGGACTAAACTGTTCTACAAAAGCTGCAGCCTGAATAAAATACCCCCAATGAAATTGCTTATCGTTCAATCCGTTGTCCTGTCCGTAACCGGCAGGGTAACCGATCATAGAACTCCATGTGGCATTGTAATAAAAAAGGAAAGCCACTTCCCCGGCTTCAGATTTAAACCAGTTTTCTAGTCGGGTTTTTATAGTATTCAACATCTTATCACGGGCAACAATGTTTCCCATCTCATTCGCCACCCGGGCAGTTTGCATCAACTGATTGAAAACCTGCCCTTCATTGTATGAATCGGTCCAGGTTGCCATGGTGCTGTTTTCCAGACCGGCAATTTTATCGGATAAAACACCGGGGGTAAATCCATTGCTGTAATTATCAACATAGGGAAGTGTCGGTAATATGCCGTGAAAAGTGTTTTCGACACTAAAACTATTTCCAGCCAGGGTTTTCATTTCACCCCGGATAATGGCATAACTGTATTTATCGGGTACTGGCGAATTAGCTGCCAGGTGGCCCCACTGGTGTGGAAGAAGACCCAGCAACATATTGGTTTCATTACCTTCCTTTACTTCGGTTTCAACGGTGAAATCGGTATGTAAAACCGAAGTGGATTCATTATACGAATAGGTCGCCGTAGTTTTTACAGGAAAAACATACGCGTATTTTTTATATTCTGTTGCCACTGATGCAACGTTGGTTACAGTCAGTGGAATGAATGCCATTGACCAGTAGTTTTTACCATTTAAAGTCGAAGTGTATACAGCTCCGTTTTGAGTCCAGGTACTTCCTGCAGGAGCATAAACCGCAAAGTCGGCTCCATTTTTCACGTTGGTTGCAACCAACATTTCATTTGATATTGCAACAACTCCTGAGTTTATAGTAACCTGTGCCATATCTGTGGACTTCTTTACAAAATAAAGGAAAGGCATTCCAACACCTGAAGTTGCCTGAAATTCATGAGTTGCATCGCTCCAGTGCATGGTTACCGTCCAATCGGAGTAATCAGAAACTGTTGTAGTGGATGCGGATAGTCCGGTTACTCCAACAGAGAAAGGAATAAGATCATCGATTACCCCCGAAGGAATGTAACTCACTACCAATCCTGACGGTATAGTCTTCATGGTAAAGGGATAATTGAACAGATTGGATGCAGTACCGTTTTTTATCAGTGCCGACCACCAGTCGCTGGTTGGGACAGGCTTACCGAATGCGTTACCGCTCAGATAGGGTGTACCGGAAGGATATGAATTTCTGCCTGCACCATCAGTACCTGGAAAAGTGGTGGTATAACTTCCGCTACCTACAGGTACTAACTGTGCATGAATATTTATGCACAGAAAATTAAGTAAAAAACTGATGATAAAAAGACTTCGATTTTTCATTAAAAGTCGTATTATAGGAAGTAGTAATTAAAAGACATTCGCAAAGTAGTAACTACTCTGCGAATGTTGAATGATATTATAATTTCACAATCTTCTGAGTTGAAAGCTCACCATTAACCTGTAAAACGGTTATAAAATAATTCCCTGAAGCAAGACCTGTTAAGTCAATTGTTTTATTTAAGCTATGAACCGTTATCGATTTTACCTGTTGACCCAATAAATCACGAACAATCACCTGACCGATTTCCAGTTCAGAATTTATATGCAATTTATCTTGTACAGGATTAGGATAGACACTGAACTTAGCAACCATCTGTTGGTTAACACCATTTACCACATTTGAATTGAAAGTTACATTATCCCAATAATTTACACTGCCAATAGACCTTGTTGATGAAAAATCGGGTATAAATACAATTTTAGTAACTGCTTTTCCAATTTGATCTGTATAGTCAAAAGTAAGTTCTTCCCATTGATTGATTACAGTATTTGGTACTTGTTTTTCGAATGCTACTTTTCCGTCGGCATTTTCAAATTTAAGGTCAAAATTGCTGATAACATTTTTATTCACCATTACTTTCACCTTACAATTATCGGTCGAGAAGGTAAATGGGGCAATGTTTGAAGACCACAATCCAGCCCAGGGAGCACCATTGGCATTTACGGTGTATTGTGCACAATGGGCAGAAGTATTAATGCCTTCAGAGTTCGGATTAGCTACAACAGCATACAGGGAAGGCGCATTATCGCCATTTTCAAACAATGTCCAGCTCCAATCCTGACCAACAGTTTCATAATCGATTTTTGCAATCCCGGGAAGAGCAACATCTGTAGTTGCTTCAACCACAATTGGGTTATTCGCAGCAGCATTCCCGTTAGCATCTTTGGCAACAATTGAAAAACTGTAACCAGTTGCCGGAGTCAATCCTGTAACTATATATGATTGTAAGACACCGGAATTTCCAATCACATTGATTGTAGTTGTTCCGTAGGTAATTGTATACACAACTGCACCCGAGTTGTCCGAGGCATTTAATAACAATTCCACACTACTACCCGTCACGGCTCCTTTGGTAACAGAAAAGAAGGTTGGGATTTCCGTGTCAGGACCACCTGTGCCACCACAAGTATTTCCGACAGTATAAGTGAGTGTTTTTGTTACGGACATGCCACCAGTGTAAGCAAATTTGCATGCCACTTTGAATTTAGCATCAAGAGCTTGACCAGTAAATGTTTTTGAGAATTTTTTCCCACTAATCAACGTTGTTGCTGCTTCTGCAAAATCAGGATTATAAGTCCAAAAGAATGCGCCAACACCGGTTTTATTATCCAACAGCTCAAAAGTAACAGTAACATCAGTACCTGAAGTTGTAAAGGTGTAATTATACCCATCGGTGAATTCGCCTTGTTGAGCATCGGTATAACTACCGGAACATTCGGTACTGGTATTTGTTGCAGTTGTAGCAGCAAGTAAAACCGGACTGTTTGTAGCCGCATTGCCACTAACATCTTTGGCAACAACCGAAAAATTATAAGGTGAGTCGGCTGTTAATCCACTGATGTTATAAGATTTTTGAACACCCGAAACACCGGTGGTGACAAACTTATTGGTTCCGTTGGTAATTTCATAAAGTACAGTCCCTGAATTATCAGTGGCATTTAGTAACAGCTCCACACTGTGGTATGTAACCGAACCTTTTGTAACTATAAATAAAGTCGGTGATTCAGTATCGGCAGGAATATCACTGCAGCTACTTCCCACTACATAGGTAAATATTTTTGTGACCACCAGACCACCGGCATAAGCAAATTTACAGGCCACTTTGAATGACGACCCGATTGTCTGACCCGAAAATGTCTTGGTAAACTTCTGTCCGCCTGCATTTGTTGCAGATACTTCTGTAAAATCAGGATTATAAGTAAAGATATATGCAACGAGACCGGCTTTACTATCCAACAATTCAAAAGAAACGGTGACATCGGTTCCTGTAGTTGTAAATTTATAAATATAACCATCGGTAAAAACACCATCGGTAGCCAGTTTAGTAACCCCTAAACAGTCCGTGTTTTGTGCGATTATCGAATTTGAACATGCGAAAGCAGCCACAATGATAAGAAATAATTTTATAAGTTTTTTCATGATGATAAGTTGTTTGTTTAGCAGAACTTTGGAAGGCAATACAAAGGAAGTCATATCATTATGAGTACAACCTGGAATTGAATGTCAAACAGAGAATTAGTCCGCAGAGATAAAACTCTGCGGACTGGATTGAATTATAATTTCACGGTTTTATACGTGGAAACAATACCGGTAGCCAATTTCACGGTTATAAAATAATTACCCGAAGCAACATCACTTAAATCAATTGTTTCATTTAAGCTATTCACGAATGCAGTTTTTACCGATTGACCCAATAAATTACAAACTGTCACCTGACTAATTTTTGATTTTGCAGAAACTGTTAGTTTGTCAATTACCGGATTTGGATATAAACTAATTGAATTAGAATTTTCAATGTTATTTAAACCGGTTGCAGTATCGCTGTAGAAATAGATATTATCAACATAAAAAGTCCCTGCGGTATTCCAAAAACCGATTTGTTTAATTTGGGTGTAATCTGCTGTTGGAAACTGAGTTTTCAGATCAGCTAAATTTAAATCTATAGAATTCCATTGACCCGTAATTAAAGTCAATGTTTGTAAAGGATTAGCAGGATCAGTAACAAATCCATATTGCATTGTAGTAGATGTTAATGGATAAACATCAACATGCAGTTTTGTCATTGTAGTAATATCAATAGGAGTTGTAATGCTTGTTCCAAAACAACAAGATGCAACATCTTTCATTGTTGGATTACCGTTTAATATAACAGTTGAAAAAGTATTACCATACCAATCTTCCCAACCATTTGTTGGAATATTTGTATATGTATCGCCAAAAATTGATATAACTTTTGATGCATCAATTGTTGGAGTCGGGGCAGCTGATATGGGTGATAATGTTGTTGCACTTACTACGATCGGAGTTCCAACAGCATTTCCGGTTCTATCTTTTGCAACAATTGAAAAATTATAGTCACTACTTCCATTTAATCCGGAGACAAAGAATGATTTTTGAACACCTGATGCACCCGATGCAATCACAGTGGTTGTATTATAAGTTATTTCATAAAAGACAGCTCCTGAATTATCGGTAGCATTTAAGATTAATTCGACCGCATCCGAAGTAATTGTTCCTTTAGTGGCTGTGAAATCTGTTGGTACCTGGTTGTCGGTAGTTTCATTATAAAAATAGATATTATCCAGATAAACAGTTTTTCCATTGGTACCTACAACTTTTATCTGGAACAGATCGGAAAGAACGACTCCTGTAAATGTGGAAAGTGGAATATCATAACTGTTCCAGCTATTCTGTACTAATGTCGGGAGAGTGTATAAAAATTCATGTCCAGGACTGATCGGAGTAATTTGCAATGATGTTTCATCAGTTGTATACACATCAACATGCATAAAAGTCATATCCGCTCCATTTATATGATTTCCAAATTCTGTACCCTGATAATTCAAATTTGAATATTTAAGGACATTATCAGTACCGATCTGTATCACTGATTGAGTAGTAGCCTGTGACCATCCGGGATTAAAGTTGGTTGATCCTGCACCATTTGAATACGCATCGCTAAAAACTGAAACGACCTGAGCGGAAGTCCTTACAGGAGGAGTTGGTGCTGATGTCGATGGATCAGCTAAAACAGCTGCATTTGTTACATTTCCCCAGGCTATCATAGCAGCCAAAACAAAAATAAATCTAGTAATTTTTTTCATGTTTGTAAATTTTTAAATTAGTATTAATTAGAGAATTAGAATAGATCCTAAGCATTTATTATTAAAAAATAATTCAGGTTACTCCTTTTTTGAAGAATCACCTTTTATCCCCGATGTTGGCAGTAATAATTCTTCCCCGGAAACTCCTTTTTGATATAACTTTACGTAATCAACATACATTTTGGCTTCGCCATCCTTTAATGCCGTGATTTGTTTTTTATCAATGATTCCTGTGAAATTACCTCCCACAGCAAGGTTAAATACAATAAAATATGGTTTTTGGAAATAATTAGCCACCTCATTGGGCAATTTCTTTCCTTGTATAGGCATTTCAAAATAGGGCGGATTATCAGGGAATTTATCTAAGTCCAGATACATCTTGATGGCATTTTCATCCCATATCAACGTATATAGATGAAAACTATCCTGAAGGGAATAGGGACCGGTTGAAGCTTTTGCATAATTTGGATATTTTCCATGATTAAATTGCTCCCCCCAATGACAAGCCCCATTAAAATAACGGTCTTGTGAACTTTCGACGATACCTACGTGATTTCCCATTTCCATAATATCAATTTCTCCGCATTTCGGCCATAAAGCCTTGGGATAATCATTTCCCAACAACCAGAATGCAGGCCATAGCCCATTCGCTGTCCGGGGAGGTTTTATCCTTGCTTCAATTTTCCCATATTTAAACGAAAGTTTATTCTGAGTAGTTAATCTCCCGGATGTGAATTTCTTTGAATAATATTTTTCTTTCTTTGCAGTTATGATCAGACAATTTTCACCGCTAACAGGTTCTTTTCCTACTTCAATATTTCCTCGTTTGTAATACTGCATTTCCCGGTTGCCTCCACCTTTCCCGTTCAGTACAATAGTCCAGTGATGAGTTTCATCCAGTTTAGTGCCATCAAAGTTATCTTGCCATACTAACTTGTACTCTTCAACCCTTTTACCCGTTGGTTCCTGTTTGAATGTATTCTGAGCGGTTAATGCCGAAACCACCAACATCAGGATTAAACCTACACTTAAATTTTTCTTTATTTGTCTCATAAAATGGATATTGAACTATGAATCTAGACTATTTTTTTTTGGGGAATATTCAAAGTGAAAATCAATCGGCTTTTTGAACAAAATTAACCTGTGAAAGTATGATTGTTTTTTGTGAAGATAATTGACAGACAAATTTAATTCAAATTTGCATGAAGCAATCAATATTTCACCTCACAAAAATACGATTTGAAAAGAATTATAGTACTCAAAGTTTCAACAATTACAATGTTATACTTTTGTTCTGCAGGCATTTACTGAATAGTGTGTTTTTAAACATATTTCACCTGTTATTTCAAGTCAAATATTTGTGTTAACATTGAATCTAATTATAAAAGAGGATTCATTGATAAAATCACAAATATGAAAAAGAACATTTTACTCTTTCTATTTCTATGTTTAGTCTTCTCTGTTTTTTCAAACCAACCGTTAGTACGGAACTTCACAAGATCGGGCTATAATGCAGGAACTCAAAACTGGGCTATAGCGCAGGATCAATCAAATACCATGTATTTTGCCAATAATTTTGGATTGCTTGTCTTTGATGGTAAAAAATGGTCGACATTTCCAATCCGGAATGGAACCAATGTCCGATCCATCCTCCACACAAAAGATGGACGAATTTATGCAGCAACCTTTAACGAGTTCGGCTATTATCTTCAATCAGAGAACGGTCAAATGGAATATCATTCGTTAATGAATAAACTAAGTAAAAACTCAGTCAATTCAAACGAACTATACAATATACTTCAGGGAGATAGAAAAATTTATTTTCAATCGGACAAATCAATTTATCAGTACGATGGAACTTCAATTACAAGTTATCCCTTCTCGGCTAAAATTGATATTGCTGCTTACGTTCATAATGTTTTATTTGTCGCAAGTTCCCAAAAAGGGGTATTTATGTTAAATGGAAAGTTATTTGTCCGTATTTCAGGTTCCGAATTACTGGTAGACAAGAAAGTCTGCTCTATATTGCCCTTGAAAGATGACAAAATACTGTTTATTACAAGTTTTAACGGGGCATTCCTTTTTGATGGTGTTTCTATAGTTCCTTACAATACAGGAATTGATGATTTTTTAAAAAAAAATCAGGTGTTTTGTGCAACAACCAATAGGAAACAAATTGTATTCGGAACGGTACAAAGTGGCATTGCAGTACTGAACATTGCCGATGGAAACGTAACATATGTCAATACCTATTCAGGTTTACAAAACAATACCGTTCTGAGTGCCGCCTTTGATAATCAGCAAAACCTGTGGCTGGGACTTGATAAAGGAATTGATTATGTCATGTTGAATTGCCCTGTCATGAATTTGTTTGGAACAAATAATTTGTACGGGGCCGGATACTCATCATTATTGAAGAACAATGTTTTATATTTTGGAACTAACCAGGGTTTATATTCCACTTCCTACCCGCTTTCAAACAACTCACTTCCTGTTCAGTTAAAACTGGTAAAAGGCATGGAGGGACAAGTCTGGTGTCTGAATCAGATTGACAACACCCTTTTCTGCGGGGATGACCAGGGTGCTTTTATCATTTATCCGGATCATGCTGAAAGAATTGCGAATTTAACGGGCACCTGGTCATTTAAGCACCTAATAAAACATCCCGACATGATTTTGGGTTGTTCTTATCAGGGTCTTTTCATTCTGAAAAAAACAGGTGACAAGTGGAATTTCTCCCATTTCATCAAAGGAAATTTTACTGAAACAAGTCCAATGTTTGAAGAAGATGAGTCTGGGAACATCTGGTTTAGCCATTGGCAAAAAGGATTATTCCGTTTACATTTCAACGCCATAATGGATAGTGTTACCCATGTTGACTTATTTGATATGAGAAAAGGGTTCCCAAGCAACCGAAATAATACACTGTTCAGAATTTCCAATGAACTAATTTTTTCATCAGAACACGGATTCTATTTCTATAATAAAAAAACCGATAGAATGGACCCATATGACAAATGGAATAAATTGTTTGTACATACACCAAGTTATATGCGATTGCATGAAAGTACAAACGGCGATGTGTGGTGTGTTTCCGGAAAATTCGTAGGACTGGCTAAAAAAACAGCAAACAACAAATATCAGATGGATTCGCTGACATACCGGATACTTCAGACTAAAATCATTGCCGGTTTTGAACACTTTAATTACATCGATAAAGACAATCTTATTCTGGCAACTGAAGACGGGTTTAGCTGGATAAATACCAAACAAAAAATACAGCTGAATAACACGTTTAAAGTTCATCTTCACAAAGTAATCATTACAAATGATGCATTTTCTACGGCATCTAAAACCGGTTACATGGAAGAGATAAAATCATCGTATGCGTACAATCATAATCAAAACTCTATTCGCTTCGAATTTATCGCCCCCGAATACAGGAATGAAGGAATTGTTCAATACAGTTATATGCTCGAAAATTACGATGATTCATGGTCCAAATTCAGCAATGACAACATGAAGGAATATACTCATTTGCCTAAAGGGCATTACATTTTCAGAGTCAGGGCCCATGATATATTAGAGTCAAAGGATGCGGTGTGTTCCTATTCGTTTACCATTTTACCGGCATGGTACGAATCTAAAATTGCTTTTGCCATTTATTCCATTTTATTTCTGATCGGAATATTTATTCTGGTCATGTTTATTAATCGCCGTTCTAAAAAAGGAGCTCTGGACATGGAGAGATTGAAAGAAATTGAGCTGAATGAGCAAAAGAAACAACATGAAGCTGAAACCTCTGAAAAGAAGAAAGAAATTAAAGAATTAAAGAATCAACAATTGCAATACGAACTCAGGCATAAATCACAGGAACTGGCGAGTTCAACGATGAATTTAATCCGTAAAAATGAAATACTACTCGAGATAATGGATAATATTACCAAAGTAACGGATGACATAAAAGCGAGTCAGGATTCAAATACATTATTATCCCGTCTCAATAAAATGGGACGAACCATCAAGCAAAACATTGAAAACGATAATAACTGGAAACGTTTCGAAGAGAATTTTGACCTTGTATATGAAAACTATCTGAAGCGTTTAGGTGAAATGTATCCCGATTTAAATACAGGTGATAAAAAGCTATGTGCTTACCTCAAAATGGATTTATCATCAAAGGATATTGCACCATTGCTCAACATGTCGGTTCGGAGTGTTGAAATGAGCCGATACCGCCTGCGTAAGAAAATGGACCTGGACAGGGAAGTAAACCTCGGTGAATTTCTACAACGATTTTAATCTCATTCTACAGCTCAATTTACGGATCCCCTGCATCAAGTCTGTTAAAATCAGGTCCTGATTAAACTAAACAGAAACATCAGCTGAACTTCAGAGACATCAGGTATAGTTTATACTACAGGATCCCTTGACATGGAAAGTTTTATAATAGAAACACCCCGAACTGATTGAAAATCAATTCGGGGTGTTTTTATATTGAGAAATTCGAAAATAATTATTTGGGTAAATTTTATTCTTTAATCAACGATAGGTTCTTAAAAATAAAATTCTGATTGTACAATCAGGATATAACTTATTGATTATTTTTTTGTCACCTGATGTGTTTCAATTCTTCCGTCGGAATCAATAATCTTTAGTAAATAATTTCCTGAAGGAAGTGTGTTTATATTTATTGTCGTTGCATTTGAAATGTGTAGCATTTCTTTGCCGGACATATTGTAAACCGTTATGTAATCAATCTGATTGCCTGTATCCACCGTAACCTGATCGGTCGCAGGATTTGGATACACCCTGTAATGATTTACTGTATTTACAGTTTTCACATCGGTTGGTGTCAAAACCGGTCCATTATATTCTTCACCGGCTACTCCTTGTTGATATACCCTTACATAATCGACATACATATTCATATCCCCCTTGGAAAGGGCAGTAATTTTAGAAATATTGTTAATCCCTGTAAAATTACCTCCAATAGCCAGGTTAAATATCACAAAAAACGGTTTATGGAAATAATGAGCAGCATTACCAGCTTCATCGTCCCCGTTAATTGCCATATGAGCAAGAGGAGTAGCATTGGGATTTATATCCAAATCGAGGTATGTTTCTAAGTAGTCGGTGTTCCAAATCAACGTAAACAAATGAAAATCATCCTGGATGCCACTGGTAGCAGTAGCATCATGACCCCAATTTGGATAGGAACCTCCATTCCAGCTTTCGCCCCAATGATACCAGGTACTGTAATAACGATCCTGTGTGCCTCTGTTAATACCGTTGGTGTTACCCATTTCCAGGATATCCATTTCGCCGCATTTAGGCCATCCTACTGCAGGATAATCGGCACCCATCATCCAAAAAGCCGGCCATAAACCATTTGCCGTATGAGGTAATTTGATGCGTGCTTCTACTTTTCCATGTTTAAACGACATCTTTCCGAAGGTTTTAAGGCGTCCTGACGTACACGTTTTACCAGAAAAGGACTCCTTCTTTGCAGTAATGATCAGGCAGCTTTCGTTGCTGACAGGTTCTTTTCCTACCGTTATATTTTCACGGCGGTAATATTGTAATTCATTGTTTCCTCCACCATCACCATTTACTTCAACAGCCCAGTTATTTTTTTCATCCAGTTGGGTTCCATCAAAATTATCCTGCCAGACCAAATGATATCCGGTGGAAACAGTTGAAATCTCGGTAGACTTTAACGAAGTTTTAAATGGAAATTGTTGGGCAGAAACAGAATGCGCTAAAATAAAGACGGAAGAGCAAAAAATAATTTTTTTTAGACGAATCATTGTATGAATTTTTGTAAGCATAATTGTTTGTTTTTATCAGTTTTAAGAAACAGGAGTCTTTCATTTATTTCATGATCTTTACTGAAACTTTTTTACCATCACTGAAAATTAACTGACAAATATAAATTCCTTTTTCGAATTTAGTAGTGTTGATTTGTTGTTCAGTAGTTCCCAGATAGATTATCTTTCCCAGCGTATCAAAGATCTTGATTTCTTTAGTTTTATCCTCTGAGTTAATATTCAGGACATCCCCTATTGGATTAGGATAAACCAAAACATTCTTTTCTTCAACGGTTTCAATTTTCATCGGCGTATCACTTTTAGTTATTTCCCACCAGTTCAACTTCAATCCTCCTTGCTTGAAATTGATACGTATTTTTTGTTTTCCGGCATCAAAGTTGGCTTTACATTGTTGAGTGGACCAGACATTTATACCTTTGTTTTCGAAAACGAGTGACCCTTTTTCAACATCATTTACTGATATACGCACTTCAGAGACATCGCCATATTGAAAAGCATTGCGAAAAAAAACATTGTATTCTCCGGCTTCAGGAATTTCAATATTGTAATCGACATAGTCATAAACAGGATCAAAATCTTTTACATTCAGATGATCAGATACATCTGCTGTTTTTTCCAACTTAATGCCATTCATGCTAATATAATCTTCAGAAGGGATTAGTTGTGAAGTCTTAAAATAGTAATTGTTGTCATACGATGACATATATGTGTAAAGCTCACCCATTGGCAACAAAACTCCTTCCTGGCTTTTATGCAATAACTGCATATAGGGATATCCCCCACTGTAACCACGTTCTTTGAACCAGGCGTAGCGGAATATAGCAGGCTCGTTTTCTAAATAATTCAGCGTTTCAAACATAAATTGTTCCTGAGAAGCTTCGGTTGTACCACCATCCCAGGCACAAAATTCTGTCAGCCAGATTGGTTTTCCGTATTTTTTGTATTTATCAATATTTGCCTTTATTGAAGATGCTGATGACATATACAAGTGTACGGCAATATGGTCAACCCGGCAATCCGGGCAGGCTGCGAAAAATTCGTCGTACCATTTAATGGGATCCTGGTAGGGTGCATCAGGACTGTAATTTAATGCAGGACCAACAATAGATAATCCAAATTCATCAGCAATGCTTTGCAGATCCGGCCATTTTGCTGCTGCCTGTGTAGGAGTCAGATTGGACTGGGCTTTGAAATTCGGTTCATTGAAACCGAGGATATATTTTATTTCAGGATGTGATGATAAAAGGGTGCGAAGTTGCGGCATATCAACTCCACTCCAACACATGGGAACAAATTCAACGCCATATTGCCTGAAAGCATCATCATTATTGGAACCTGATTGTCCCCAATTATAAGCCCATGAAACACCGGGTGACAATGCCTGGACATCTCCTGTCAGCAGGTTGTTATAACAAAGGCCTCTCTTAAAACTTCGGGTTTGTGACTGTGCAAAAGAGAAGCTCAAACAACTTACACACAGGAAGATTATATATTTTTTCATTTTTTCATTTTAACGTTATCACAGGAGTCAGAACAATCAACCGGAAGCCAGTGAACAAAGAGAATAATTTAAAACAAATATATTAAATAATACGTCGTTTAGAATAATCCTTGATGTCAATATTTTACTCAGTGGCAATCAAAACAAAGTTTCTTTTGCAGTTTGAAAACAAAATCCTTAGTGTGAAAATATGCTGGTTGATTCACCCGAAAAAGGAAAAGTGTTTTTTGGAATAACCACTAAGGCACTGCGTTTTCAAAAGAGATTTCGTTGTCCTTAGTGGCATTTTTTTTCCATCTTTTATTTAATGATTACTTTGGCAACAGCATTACCCGATTTGATAACATATGCTCCTTTTGCCAATTGGTCTACACCAAAAACAGGTTCCACAGATTTTTTAACTAAAGCACCTGTTATACTATATACTTCGATTGGAGCAGTAGCGTTCTGAACTTCTACAATTTGGTTAGTTACCAAAACGCTTAATTTATCAGCTTTTACATCGTTAATTCCTGTTGCACCGGGCAAATATATAAAAATAGCATCCATTGCCAGGTTATTTGTTGGTGCTCCACTTAATGTTACAAAATAGTTACCTATGAATGTATCTCTGTTTGTAAAACCGTATGTTTTCAATTGAGAAATAGGAATATCAATAACATACCAGGAACCATTCGTAGGAAAATTAGGTGTGATGTTTGGTGCATTGTCAAATATTCCAACACCAACAGAGAATTTTGCTATACCGGTAGAACTTCCCATAACCTGAACTTGATGTGATTTTACAGGGGAAGTACTTGATTTTACGGCCATATGAAAATGATAATTATCAGTTACAGCGGTATAATCGACAGGAAATGAAGTGGTGACTCCACTTCCATTGGCACGCATATTAAATCCTAAACCCGACCAGGTACCTGCACCTACTGATGAAACATCAAGAAAGCTACCGATTTGGTCGAAAGAACCTTTTCCGGTAGCTTCGTTTGCAACATAACTGGACCCATCCCAAAGATAGAGTGCTTTTTCACCGTTAATGTTGTTAGTTGGATCCCAATTCGGGCGCAAATCTTGCACAATTTTTGTTCCGGTAATTTCATAATCGGTTGCCGTTCCTTCATCTAAATAAATTAGATAATAGTTGGTCCCTTGCAGCGAAGAAAAGTCTATTGCTTTCGCTTTGTTTCCCATAAAAGCGGCTACTGCCACTACGCTCATAAGAGTAAATACTTTTTTCATAATAATAATAATTAAAAGTTAATAATTAAAAGTTAATTTTAAAACGATGGTTTCAGTAGCTTTCTCTGAATTCTTCAAAAAGGATTTAGAGTAACTCTGTGTTTTATTTACGGTACCGGTACTCCATCATATCCTGGATTTTGTGGCATTGGACTGTTTAAATCGCGTTCCTGAAGCGGAATAGGGAATAATTCATTTTTCCCTTTTACAAACGGATCCATATAAGTCGAAATTTGAGTCTTGGTGGATACACGATAGTGATTCATCACATCACTCAGAAGCCCCCAACGTTTCAGGTCGAACCAACGATGTCCTTCCATAGCCAGTTCAACCCGGCGTTCGTGCTGAATGGCAAGATATAAATCCTCAACATTATCCTGTAATTGTTTGGTTCCGGCTTGTCCGACTCCCTGCAAAGGGATGGTGTAGTTAGGAAATACGGGAAGTATATCATTTCTGCCGGCGGTTAGGCGGGCACGATTACGTACTTGTTCCAATGCCACTTTTGCTTTACTCACATCAGGAGCTGCCAGTTTCAAACAGGCCTCTGCATACATCAGCAATACGTCAGCATAGCGTATCTCTTTATGATTGATTTCACCACGAGTTGAATGATCAAGTTTAATCCAGGTTGTATCAGGATTCATCATTGAATATTTTCGTGCGGTATAGCGATTGCCTAAATACACATTAACATTATTGGTATTATCATCACTTGCATTCACCTGATTTAATGTCGGTGCATAAATGGCAGCATCCCTACGAGGGTCACCGGGTTCAAATTCATCATATAGCTCTTGAGTAGGACGGTTAAATCCCCATCCCTCTTCACTTCCCCAACGTGGACGAGTCATGGTAGGTGTTAATGTACCACGGGAGAATCCCATTCCATTCCATCCATCGCTTGTTCCTTCATCTATGTATTGAATCTCAAAAACAGATTCTGAATTGTTTTCACCTGATATGGTAAAAATGTCATTATAATTTGAAACCAACGCGTATTGTCCTGATTCAGTAATAGAATCTCCCTGCAATTTGGCATCAGTATAATTGTGATTATTCAGATAGGCTTTCATCAATAACGCCCTGGCAGCACCTTTTGTGGCCCGGCCCAGATCGGTCGCAACATATCCGTTTCTTTCAGGCAAATATTTGATGGCATATTTCAAATCGCTGTAAATCTGGTCATATACTCCGCTTTCAGTTGCCCGTAATTGCTTCCAATCAGACTGAGCTTTGATAAGAGAATTGACAACGGGCACACCACCAAATACACGTACCAGACGAAAATAATACATAGCCCGAAGAAATGAGGCTTCTGCTAGCACCCGGTTTTGTAAACCTGCTTTTTCTTTAGCAAACAAAGCTGGACTCATTGCCGATACATATTCTTGTACCAGATTACAACGGAAAACGCCGATATATTGAGCACGGTAATACCATAACAATGAATTGTTATCTGATTTTGTTTTGAAATTCTCCATGTCAAATACCAAGCCCATATCACTCAATGAATTGCTTCCTTTTAAGGCATCATCAGAACAAATATCACCAATAAACCACTCATTGAAAAATGTACCCCCATTGCTTTGATATTCCCATGTTAATGGAGCATAACAAGCTGTTGCCGACTCAACAGCTTTTGTAGCATTTGTGAAAGAATCTGCAATTTTTACCGTATTTTCTTTCGGAAAATTCAAATAGTTATCACAAGAATAAAAAGAGATTCCCAGTAGTGCCGGTATGATAAATAAATATTTTTTTGTTTTCATTATATTCTGCCTAAATTAAAAGTTCATATTTAAACCAACAAGTAATGTACGTGCCTGAGGAAAGTTTCCATAATCCCGTCCATCATTTCCAACTTCAGGGTCAAAACCTTTGTATTTTGTAAAGGTCAACAGGTTACTTCCACCTATATAGAAACGCACCCTGTTAATTCCTACTTTCATGGTAAGATTTTCCGGAATTGTATACCCTAATTGCAGGTTTTTTAAACGCAAATAAGAAGCATCTTCCACAAATCGGGTAGAACTAAGTGAGTTATCCGGACTTCCTGTTTTGGTTGGATTAGGGATAGAGCCATTAGAACCTGCCAACCCATTTATCCAGGGACTATTCGGGTCATTCGGATCTTGTTGTACTGCATAAAATACATTGCGCATATCGGTACTCAATACTGAAGATAAACCATCTCCTTCTAACTTGCTTTGTCTAAGTGAATTATACACTTCATTTCCTGCAACACCCTGAAAAAAGACCTGTAAATCGAATCCTTTGAAATTTGCCGTAAAATTAAATCCGTAGGTGAGCGGAGGAAAAGCATTTCCGGCATCAAATCGGTCTGATTCTGTAATTTGACCATCATTATTTAAATCTGCATAACGGGCATCTCCGGGTTTAGCATCTTTTTGCACTAACTGTTTGACATTCGTTGTTGGATTTGTCCATGTATAAGCATTAATTTCATCCTGAGTCTGGAATACACCTTGATATTTCAACACATATATAGTTTTCAATGCATAGCCTTGGTCGCTCATGATGATACCATCCCAAATGGGTTGTCCTCCATTTGTTGCTGTCAGTTTATTGTCTGTTACCGAAAGGTTTCCACCGATGGAATAATTAAAAGACCCCACTCTATCGTGATAATCTAAACTTAGCTCCACTCCATCATTTCTAACAGTTGCCGCATTTGCTGTTACATCATAAATAAAACCTACCTGAGCCGGTGCTTTTACGGTCATTTGCATCCCCTCTGTTAATCTCCTGAACAAATCTATATTTCCACTCAATTTTCCAAACATGCCAAAATCAATACCAATATTAGTCTGCTTTGTTTTTTCCCATTCTATGATTTGTGGGATATTACCAACCGATAAACCGGTTGCCAGATTGTTCGGAGTTCCAAAAGGATATCCAACCATATATACGGATGACTCCCATGCCAGCGGAACAGCTCCGGTTTCACTTAATGTACGCTCATTTCCCAGCAATCCCCATCCTACTCGTAATTTCAAAAAATCAATTGAATTCTTTAACGGTTCAAAAAATTTCTCTTCACTGATTTTCCAGGCGCCGGCTAAAGAAGGAAATGCACGCCAATAATGACTGGTAGTAAGTTTGGATGAACCATCATACCTGAAATTACCGGTCAGCAAGTATTTATTATCGAATATATAATTCAACCGGCCAAAATATGAAGCCATTCTTCCTTTACTGACTACATCACCCCCCGTTCGGTCAGATGTCGGTGTTTTCGTTATCGGGTCATCATAAACGGAATTCGATGTTTGACTAACATACCAATTCGTTTGATCGTTGTTAAGCAAATAGTTACCGCTGGCATTCACCTGATAATAATTAACTTCTTCCATAGAAGAACCAATCATTGCTGTTATTTCGTGTTTATCAAAAACCTTTGTATTATACGTAGCTGTTCCTTCATAGGTCAGTTGTTGTGTACGCGACATCGAAGCAGAGACATTGTCTTTTGTAATTGCATTGTATATTACATCTAAAACAGGAGTATAGGTTCTTGATATACCATTATACAGTTTCATATTAACATCGCCCCGTACGATCAATCCTTTTACCGGCTTGATTTCCATGTAAACATCACCTACCCAATCTTCATTTTTAGGATTTTGTTTTGAATTGTACACCTGATTATAAGGGTGCATTACATTTCTGAACAGAGAAGGAGTTGAATATCTGCCGCTCAGATCTACCTGTTTTGCAACTTGTTTACCCGGATAGCCACTCAGACTTCCTTCCGGATATTTTACAGGGTCCCACGGAGCCATCGAAAGAGCACTTGCAATAAGAGCAGTATTTCCGTTGTTTTGTACATTGTAACTTTTTGAATTCGTAAACGACAGGTTTTCGCCTATACGAAGCCATTTCTTTACTTCGAATGAAGTATTTAAACGAATGGTCATCCGTTTGTAATACGAACCGATAAGAGTCCCTTTCTGGTCGAATGAATTAAAACTCATCATGTAATTTCCTTTATCAGTACCACCATCAGCCGAGACATAATAATTTTGCATGATAGCGTCTTTTACAAACACTTCATCCTGCCAATCAGTATCATATAAAGTATAATCAATCCCGGGTGTTTTTACAGTTCCGTCTGAATTTTTCTGAACAATAAGCGGGTAATGCACATCTTTATTTGGAGTATAATTCGAACGGATCCATTCATTTAATCCAACTGCATCCAATTCCTCTTTTGTTTTTCCAAACATTGCGATCATTTTAGCAGATTCATCTCTCCCCAGAACATCTAACTTTTTCCAACGATTTTGTGTACCGACATATGATTCGAATGTAATGTTTGATTTTCCTGTATTATTGCCTTTTTTAGTAGTAATTAAAATCACGCCATTGGCACCACGTGAACCATAGATAGCTGCGGTTGAGGCATCCTTTAAAACTTCCAGTGAAGCAATATCGCTTGTACTTAAAAAATTGATATTATCCGTAACAATTCCATCAACCACATAAATCGGGCTTGAATTGCCCGTTGTTCCGACACCACGAATCCGAATAATGGCATCAGCTCCAGGTTGTCCTGAATTTGAATTTACGGTTACCCCTGCCATTCGACCCTGTAAAGCCTGATCAACACGTGCTACCGGTGCCATTCTCAATTCTTTTCCCGAAACTGATCCGACCGAACCCGTCAGATCGCTTTTTTTCATCGAACCATATCCTACGGCAATGACCTCATCCAACATTCTTGTATCAGATTGTAAACTGATATTCAATTCCTGATTCTTGTTAATTTCTTTTATAACGAAAGTCCTGTATCCGATATATGTAAAAGTTAATGAACGTCCTTTCGGAACATTTATGGAAAACTTGCCTTCAACATCAGTAATCGTACCCGAAAGCTTATCGCCTTTGATTACCACACTGACTCCCGGTAATGGCAATCCATCTTCCGAACCTTTGACTACCCCGGACACTTGCCACGTTTGGGCTATTAACAATTGGGTTACGATCAGACAACACCAGAGTAAAATTGTTTTTTTCATACGCTTAGACATAATAAATTAAAATGTATATAAATAGATTGAACATTGCAAAAATAGACAAGTATAAGTATTGTAAGAAATTATTTACCACTCAAAAATTCAATTATACCCCATAAAAAACTCACAATATTACTACATAAAAACAATTTACACTCTGTATATCTGTCGTTTATAAATTTATATGTTGTGTAACATATTTCAACACACTTTACATAATTAAAATCAGGTCGCATATTGCCTGAAAATATGAAAAATAACAAACATTGTAACTTATAGATTAAATTTCAACGTTGGATCTATTTTAAAAGGTGAATTTATATTTCAACTACGTGCTAAGTGAATATTGAATTGCCAGAAATTATCTACCGTACCCTGGTATCATCATATTCTCATTCAAATCCGGATAATGAATTCTTATTTTTGTCGGGTATGGTATCAGATTAACTTGATTCTTGTGCGATTGTAATGAGTTTAATTTATAGATGATCCGCAAAAGCTACTAAACCATCAAAAAATTATTTATTGTATTTTATGTCGGGTTACCGGATTTTATTCAAAAAAAAAGCGGACTTTTAAATATTCTTTTTATATTTGTATTTCGAATACATATCTGACACTGAATGGTTTTGGATTGGTTTAGGATTGGTTTTAGATCCGTAGCTATTCTGATATATCAGTCACTTAACATTCATTTATTCCCGCTATATATGCCATATATCTATATAGGTATATGGCATATAGGTGGCGAATAAATGGCTGAACTATCAGAAACAAAACCAATCCTAAACCTATCCTAAACCAATCCAAAACCAATTGTAGAATAGTTACAAGTCCATAACTATATATACTTATTTAAAAGGGGAGTAAAAGAATAATAGAACGATATGAAATTATCCTTTGATTTTAATGAGTAGTAGCTCTTCAGAGTAAAATTTTATTTCTTGCGAACCGGGAAAAAAAAAAATAGGGACAAACAGAAATTAAATTAAAGTTGAATTTGGATGGTTGAAATTGGGGTTATACATTGAAAGTCGGCTGTGAATTGATTAAAAAAAAAGGGAAGTCGGAGAGTTGGATATAACAATTAAAACCCAATGAATATCTTCAATTGTTTCAGTGAAAGACACTAATCAGGTAGTTTTGCTTAGAACAAGGCACAGATCACTGAAGTTGTTAACCGGAATTACTTGTCTCAAAGGAATTTTACAAACTCAACTTTATAATTTTATTGACTTCTTTGTATCGAGAGTTGAAGTTGAAACAGGAGAAGTTTAGTAACCTTCTGTCTATACCGGAATCCAAAATAAAAAGCTAACACGTTAATAAATCAAAGATTTAATTCATTCATCAAAAAAACCAACAAAATTAAAGGACATAACTACCCCTTCAATTGTAGAGTAGAAGGTTTCATAAATTGTGAATTTAAAGTGAATCAGGAGTATTAAGATATCGGATTATTTATTAATCAGAATTTTAGAAGTTGTTCGGATGCCATTCATTAATTCATGTGCCTTCAGTTTTATTCGTTGTCAACGGGTTATTGTACTCCCAGGCACAAAATTCAGTAAGCCATATCGGTTTATTATATTTAGTTACAAATTGATCAACATCCCAAAGCAAAGCAGCCGGATCATTCATATAACTGTGAATGGCAATATAATCGACATGGCAGGTGGGGCATGCAGCAAAAAACGCATCATAATACATGAACGGGTCACTATAATTCACTCCATTTTCAGTCACAGAACCGGTACCTCCCGGTGCATAATTTACAGCAGGTCCTACAATTTTTAAATTAAACTCTCCTGCGATAGTTTCTAATTCGGGCCAGGCAGCGGATGCTTTTGCGGGTCCGATATTAGACTGAGAGGTAAAGTTCGGTTCATTAAATCCCAGAATATATTTTACATGTGGATGCGTACTCAGGAAATTACGTAGTTTCGTACGGTCATATCCATTGTTCCAAACCATTGGAACATAATCAAGATATTCCTGATAAACATCAAAAACGTTTGAATTTCCTGGAGCAATCCCCCAGTTATAAAACCAGGATACACCTTTTGAAAGGACAGGTAGATCTTCTACGTAAGGGATTTCGTACGAGACACCTCTTTTATCACTTCGTTTTTGAGAATAAACTGAAGGAACTATTCCTATGAAAACCGCAAACAGTAAGAGTTGAATTGTAAATGCTTTCATTGCGAATGAATTAATGGATGAGAAATGTCGAATATCTTTTTCTCAGAGCCTGTTTATCTATGTGATCCTTTTTTTATGTATTTAAGTTGTGATCATTGAAATCCATTTACTTCCCTTTAAATAGTTTTCATGCAAATTTATTGATTAATTATAACCGACACTAATTTTTCGCTTCACAAAAATACAACTTCAGACCGTGAATAACACAACAATTCCACTACACAGGTGCCGTTACATCTCTGACATAGTGAAGTTTGACTTTTTGCATGTTGTATAACATATAAAACATTGAATACAACCCTTGAAAAACGAGTAAAAATTTACATTTCTATTTAGAAGTAGAACTACTTAGTAACGCATTTTGAACTTCAGGAGTTTGCGATATGAAAATTCTTACTTTTCCCTGATTCTTTTTATTTCATACTTTATGGAAGTAATTTTGCAATTCAACTTAAATTCCGGAATTACATTTGGAACGCATTCCCGGCCAGATCCAAAACTGATAAACCCATCCGGTTTAATGCAATGGACCGACTTTTTCCAAATCTTACTATCGGGGATAAAAAGTCAGGCGCTTCTTCTAAAATGCAGGTATCATTTAAAGAAATTGCTCTCAGGGTCAACAGATCATTTCACGGTGATGAAATGAACTGTTAGTGTTTACGCTGAAAAAGGAGTTAGAAAGCAGTATCCTTTTAGCAAAATTTCTTTAGTACTTTTAACCAAGTCTTAACGCAAGTTATTAAATAAGAATTATGCTCAACAACATGGAAATTTAACTGATATATATTCCTTTTTTGCGTTAATTTGCGTTCTAATGAATAAATGTAAAAAATACAATTAATTATGACTGTACAAGAATTAAAAACTGCTTTTGAAACTGCTTATAACCAGGCAGCTGATGCTGTTTATTTTGCACCGGGGCGTGTAAATCTAATTGGAGAACATACCGATTATAACGGAGGTTCAGTATTTCCTTGCGCGTTAAGTTTTGGAACTTATTTATTACTTCGCAAAAACAATACGAAATTTGTCAATTTTCGTTCATTAAACCAACCTGAAGTTATCAGTCTTGGACTGAACCAACTGACTACACCACTTGATAAATCCTGGGTAAATTATCCACTGGGTGTATTTGCTCAATTCATCAAACGGAATGTAGAAATCAAATCAGGTTATGACATTTTAATTTGGGGTAATGTTCCAAATGGTGCCGGTTTATCTTCGTCTGCTGCATTGGAAGTTGTAACAGCATTTGCATTAAACGATCAATTAGGAACAGGCTTCAACCGTACAGTATTAGCACAAATCGGTCAGAAAGCCGAACATGAATTTGCTTTTGTGAATTGCGGCATCATGGATCAGTTTGTTTCAGCAAACGGTAAAAAAGACCATGCTGTTTACCTAAACTGCGACACACTCGAATTTGAATTGGTTCCTGTCAAACTGGAAGGCATAAAAATATTGATCTCAAATACTCACAGTCCTCATAAACTCGATTCAGGTGCATACAACCAACGTGTTGCCGAATGCAAACTGGCTGTTGAGCAATTAAATAAAGTTCGTCCTATCAAATATCTGGCTGAACTGACAGAAGCTGAATTCAAAGAAATTGAATCAGCCATTACCGATCCTATCGCTCTTAAACGTGCCCGCCACGTAGTTGGTGAAGTTCAACGTACCTCTGATGCTGTAGTTGCCCTGAAAGCCGGTGATATCGTAAAATTCGGACAGCTAATGAATGCTTCGCACGTATCATTACGCGATGATTATGAAGTAACCGGATTGCAATTAGACACTATGGCCGAAGAAGCCTGGAAAATTGATGGTGTTATCGGATCACGTATGACCGGTGGTGGTTTTGGTGGTTGTACTGTTTCATTGGTAAAAGATGAAGCCATTGATACTTTTATTGAAAAAGTAGGTGCTGCTTACGAAGCTAAGACAAGCATTAAACCACAGTTTTACATTGCTGAAATTGGAGACGGAGCCTGCAAAATTGAATAAACTATAACCGTTGATTGGCTTATCAGTAATTGGTTAATTGGTTAGTTGGTTAGTTGGGTGAATAGTAGTTTTGAGTTTGATGTTTGTTTCGGAAAGTCAAAATTCGCTATTCCATTTAACCAGTCAAACAATTAACCATTCTATCAGTTAACCAATTAACCAGTTAACCAATCAACTTATTAACTATTCAACCAATTAACGAATTAACTAATAACCAAATATGAAGACAGCAAAAGAATTACAAATTGAACTGGACGGTAAAACCGTATCTCTTTACACTCTTTTCAACAAAAAGGGGATGTCAGTGGACATTACCAATTATGGTGCAAAAATTATTCGTTTAATAGCTCCTGACAGAGATGGAAAATTCGACGATGTAGTTCTCTCATTCGATACTTTGGAAGAAGTAATGGAAAAGGAAATCTATTTTGGAGCCATTTGCGGCCGCTTTGCCAACCGGATAAAGGATGGTAAGTTTACACTGGACGGTGTGGATTACCAGCTTCCTGTGAATAATGGAACCAATGCATTGCACGGAGGTATTCACGGGTTTAATGAAAAAATCTGGACCGTAAAATCGGTAACACAACAAGAACTGGTATTGACACTTCTTTCGCCGGATGGTGAAGAAGGTTATCCGGGGAACCTCAGTATTACTGCCACTTATTTTTTGTCTGATGAAAATGAAGTGAAAATTCATTATGAAGCAACAACCGACAAAGCAACCATAATCGGGTTGACAAATCACTCATACTTCAATCTCAAAGGTGCCGGAAACGGTACTATCCGGAATCATCAATTGCAACTAAACTCCGATTTTTATACGGTGTTGGACGAGTCATTTGCACTTACCGGTGAAATTCGCCCTGTAGAAGGTACTCCGTTTGATTTTCGACAACCAACCACCGTTGACGAACGTGTCGATAATGAAGCATTTGTGCCGGGTTGGGGATTGGATAACAACTGGTGCATTCGCAAACATCAATTCGGTGAATTAGCCTTAGCCGGATTTATTTACGAACCCGTAAGCGGACGTAAAATGGAAGTTCTTACCACTCACCCGGGGATACAAATCTATTCGGGAAACTGGGTAGATAATGTAACCGGTAAAGATGGCAAAATATACAACCGTCAGGATGCAATTTGTCTGGAGACACAAGGTTTACCGAACTCACCGAACATTGCTCATTTTCCAACTCCGGTACTTCGTCCCGAAGGGAAATACGACGAATGGTGTGTGTATAAATTCTCAGTAGAATAAACTGTATATGATCAAATAAAAAAAAAGCCAAGTAAGATAGTTATATCTTTATTGGCTTTTTTTATTTAACGAACTATTAACACTCTAAATGAATTAATTTAATCATTTTTGTTCGAACAATTCACATGTTCAAACTAATTTATTAAAATAAATCCGTTATAATCAATCACTATATTGAAAATAATACTCAAATGAAAAACACAATTCTCATCTTCCTGACAGTTCTTTCGGTAAACGGTTGGGCAATAGACAATAGATTTCCGACTTCCGATGTGTACAATGGTGGACGCGGTATAAGTTTTAACGACAGTTGGAATTTTTATCACGGTGATGCCAGTGGCGCTGATGCCATAGCATTCAATGATGCTTCGTGGCGTAAACTGGATTTACCCCATGACTTTGGAATTGAGAATACATTTAATTCATCTTCCCCGGCGACCAGCGAAGGTGGATTTTTGGATGGAGGCATTGCCTGGTACCGCAAGTCATTCTCTTTACCCGACTCTTATAACGGCAAAAGTATATCCATCACATTCGACGGATCATTTATGAATACCGAAGTCTGGATAAATGGGCATTACCTGGGTATACGGCCTTACGGGTTTATCACTTTTCAATACGATATTACTCCCTATTTAAAATACGGTACTGCAACAAATGTTATTGCCGTTAAAGTCAATAACATCCAAAAATCATGCCGGTGGTATTCGGGATCAGGTATATACCGGAATGTATGGTTGACTGTACTGAATCCTATTCATATTGCTTTTTGCGGATCAGCCGTTACAACACCTTTGGTCTCCACTTCAACAGCCAACCTTGTCCTGAACACAGACGTCGAGAATCAGGCTGCAGAATCTCAGGCTATTGTATTAAGTTCAACGGTATCAGATAACACCGGAGCAGTTGTTGCCATGGGAAATAGTTCATCTTCCTCACTTACAGCAGGTACAACCGGTACGTTAACCACGAGCATAACCGTGAACAGCCCGACCTTGTGGTCATTGGAGAATCCGTATTTATATACCCTGAAAACCTTTGTGATAAACAATGGAGTGAAAACAGACAGTTTCATCTCAACAGTAGGTTTCAGAAACGCAGTATTTGATCCGAATACAGGATTCTCGCTCAACGGAAAAAATATTAAAATTCATGGGGTGTGTATGCATCAGGATTTAGGAAGCCTGGGATCTGCACAAAACTATCGTGCATTGGAGCGTCAGGTTGAAATAATGAAAAACATGGGTGTGAATGGAATCCGTACTTCCCATAATCCACCGGCCCCTGAATTGCTGGAGATTTGTGACCGGCTGGGAATATTAGTAATGGACGAAATCTTTGACTGTTGGAGCACCGGGAAAGATTCGTATGATTACCATCTCAATTATGCCACATGGATGCCTGAGGATGTAAAAACCTGGGTCATGCGCGACAGAAACCACCCCTCTGTCATTATGTGGAGTGCCGGTAATGAAATTCCTCAAATGGATGCTTCAGGCTTAACCTGTTTAAACAATATCAAAACAGAGATTAAGAAGCAGGACACATCACGACCAATTACAATGGGATTGAATAACCCTACTTATATTCCAATAAACGATGCATTGGATATTGTTGGATTTAATTATGCTAACGGAGGTACGTATGACAATTACCATGCAGCCCACCCCACCAGCATTATCATGGGAAGTGAAACATCATCAGCGGTCAGAAGCCGGGGGGAATATTACACCCCTACTACCAGCAACATACTAACTAATCCTGATTTGCAATGTTCTTCGTATGATAACTCAGTTGTTGGATGGGGTCACAGTGCTGAAGATTCATGGAGATTCGACCGCGACCGTGCATTTGTAGTCGGACAGTTTATATGGACGGGATTTGATTATATCGGCGAACCAACCCCTTATAATTATACTTACCCTGTCAAAAGTTCTTATTTTGGAATTGTAGACCTTTGCGGTTTTCCAAAAGATATTTACTATTTCTATCAAAGCCAGTGGACAGCAAGCCCTATGGTTCATATCCTTCCTCACTGGAACTGGCAACCCGGGACAACCATCCCTGTCTGGGCATATACGAATTGTGACAGTGTAAGTTTGTTTCTGAATGGAAATTCTGTCGGTACAAAGGAGTTTGTAACCGGTGGTGCCATGCATCTCGAATGGCAGATTCCTTTTGTAGCCGGATCTTTAAAAGCGCTGGCTTTTAAAAACGGAGTTGTTGTTGCCAAAGACAGTGTGTTTACGGCAGATGCAGCAAACCAACTGGAACTAAAAGCAGACAGGAATAAGATACAGGCAAATGGACTTGACCTGGCATTTATTGAAACCAACATATTGGATGCCAATGGAGTATTTTGCCCCTCAATTGATTCTTTAGTAAATTACACCATCACCGGTCCAGGAAAAATAGTTGGTGTCGACAATGGGAATGCAGCCAGTGTGGAACCCTTCAAAGCCTCTCAACGTAAATTGTTTAACGGAAAATGTATGGCTGTAGTTCAATCTACCGGTATTCCCGGAAATATTGTTGTGACTGTCGGTTCACCTGATTTTAAAAGGAACATTGCATCAGGCAAAACTGCAACAGCCGATTCAGAGAATAATACCCAACTGCAGAATATAGCTCTTGGTAAAACAGCTACTTCGGATACTGAACAAAATGGAAATTTTGCTATAAATGCAACAGATGGCAGCACTTCAACCCGTTGGTGTGCAACGGATGGCAATGCAGGCCACTGGTTGAAAATCGATCTGGGAAATATTAAAAATATGATTGGTGCTGAAATATTATGGGAGCAATCGGGCATCACCTATTTATATAAACTGGAAACATCTGTCGATAATGTGAGTTGGTTAACGGTGGTTGATCATACAGTTACAAACACCAATACAGCACAAACTCAACCAGCAAGCTTTATCTCGACAGCCCGTTATATCAGAATCTCAATTACCGGAGGAGTCAGTTCTTCCGTATGGGCAAGCATTTTTGAGTTCAGGGTATTCGATGGTTCTCAAATTCCGATGGCGAATGGGAATGTAGCAGCGAAAGGAAATGATGTTAATACCGGAACGTATTGGATGGCAGCAGACGGTAACACCAACCATTGGTGGATGGTCGATTTGGGTAATACAGTTGCGGTAACGGGATCAACGATCACCTGGATGAATGCAGGAATAGCATACCAGTATAAAATTGAAACATCTCCTGATAAATCAACCTGGACTATCGTATCTGATAAAACTACTTCGACCGGTATACTTCGTACAGTTTCGGATAGTTATTCAACCAATACCAGGTACATTCGTGTTACAGTGACCGGAGGTGTCAATGACATAAACCGGGCAAATATAGCGGAATTCAAAGTGTTCGACGGTACAACAACTACCTTTAAGCCGGCAAGCATTACCATTCAGGCAATTGAAAGTTCACCTGGCACAGGGATTCAACAACCAACATCAAAAACAGCTTTTCTGATATATCCAAATCCGGTAAGTACAACCCTGACTATTGAATTTGATGGAAACCCATCAACTCCAAAATTAGTGGAAATTTATAATACTATGGGTCAGAAAATATTAACCCGTAACTATGGATATACCACGAATAAAGTTCAAGTACCGGTGGCAGGCTTTAGTTCAGGCATTTATTTTCTTAGAATAAATGGTGATTCACAGAAATTCAGAGTCGTGAAATCATAAAGCACAGCAATTGGAATAAATTTGCTGAACTATTTTCAGTATAAAAACCAGAGTTACATTCCATAACTTTGGTTTTTTAATAATCCACTTTATATTTATTCAGATTAATACCTGATAAAAAAAATACCGGTAAGTCAGACTGTAAAATCTGCCAGCTGAATATTTCAACTTGTCATTTCATTAACAGGGAGATACAAGTATTTCAGTAATTTCACCCAGAACATAAGCTTTCGAAAACAATGATTCAAATGATCTTGTATTAGAATATGTAACTTTAATGCTTTTTATAAATTTACTATAATCAGCAACGATAAATTCAGGCGCAATCACCTGTCCGTGTATAAATTGCCATACCTCTTTCCTTTGTCAACTTCTATCCTTTTTATTTCCCATACATCGAGATCAATTTAAGCAATACACCATTTGTCCATCCGAATCCATCCTGGCCTGAATATTCACCACCACCGGCATCCAGGGAGGAGTTTTCAACATTATATTTCTCCATCAATTTACCGGTACGGGTATACACATTCACATTCAGCCGGATCCATCGTTTTGCTATCATTCGTGCTGAATTCCGACGATCGTAATTAGTCAAACCCTTTACAGCTATCCATTGGAGTGGTGCCCAACCATTTGGTGCGTCCCACTGCTGTCCTGTATTTTTCAGGGTCGTAACGAGACCACCATCTTTCAGAAAAAGGGAAAGTAACGTTTCTTCGGCTTTTAACGCCTGGTTTTTAGTGGCAAGATTGAAGAACAACGGGGAAATGCCGGCAGCCGTCAATTCAGTTGATTGTTGTTGCAAGACGAAATTATAATCTACATACCACTTTTGTTTTTCATTCCAGCAGTATTTATTGATAGCCGATTTACGGGCTCCGGCTTTTTTAAGAAAGGAATGATACAATGACCTGTTTCCTGTTACTTTATAAGCATGTGCCAGGGTCATTTCCAATTGAAACAACAACCCGTTTAAATCTACCGGAAGAATATTTGTCGTCTGAATGGTGCTGATATTCCTACCATCGGCAAACCAACGGCTGCTGAAATCCCAACCGCTCTCGGCACCGCTGCGTAAATTCCGGCACAATCCATAAAAGATGCTATCCTGTTGTTCTTTACCTGACCTGTGAGACCGTGTAGTTGCCAGTTTATAATCTTCCCGGTAACTTTCCTGCCGGGGAACACTATCCTGATCAAAATACCGGTTTAATACCGAACCATCCGGTAGTGTAACCACATGTTTCATACCGGGAGATTTATCCATCCAGTAATCGTATTCCTTTTCGAGCGAATTCAGGTAACTTGCATACACTGTTTCACCTTTTTTCTCAGCCAGCAGGTTTATCATCAGGCTAAAGTATGGAGGCTGGGAGGGCGATAAATAATACGTCCTGTTACCATTCGGAATATGACCATAGGTTTGTATCAGATACGAAAAGTTACGGATCATATTCTCTATAACTTCCCACTCTCCGCTTTGCTGCAGCCCCAACATGGTGAAATAACTGTCCCAGTAATAGATTTCCCTGAATCTGCCTCCGGGCACGATATAGGAGTACGGTAAAGGCAATAAAGAACCGTCCGCAGCTTTCGGGTCAGGGCTACGTTTCAACACCTTCCAGAGTTCGTTGATATGCCTTTCGACCGGTTCGGATTTTCCGGTTACGTATCCCGATGGAGGATTCAAAGGGAGTATAAAATTATCTTGTACAAACTTTTCCAAAATATCCTTTGAAACAGAATCCTTTCTCAGCATTGAGTATTTGCTTACAATCTCTTCCGGACTACTTTTAGGAGTACAATCCACAAATGTTTTTCCATCAGGGAATACCGGTAACAGCTGAACATCCTGAAACAACCGCCCGTACAGTTGATCGGGTGGCAATATTACCGTTTGTGAGAATACAGGCAGACACAATAAGCCTATTAACCACAGAATACAGACTTTATCCCGGAAAAATTGATGTTTCATAGCGTATTAAATTATAGAAATAACAGGACATATTTATTTTCAACTACATAACTTATACCCAAAATCTAATCTCTAAGTTTCACTCTCAATGAAGAATCCTGAACACGAAATACGAAACACTGAACGATCCACACTAGGAATGCGACTAATATACGCAAAGCCCTCTCTGAACACGGAACGCAGAACGCAGAACTCTTCAAACTCTTGAAACCTTTCAAACTCTTCAAACTCTTCAAACTCTTCAAACTCTACTGCCCGAGATAAATCCTGCACTGATCAACCACTTTTTTATCCACATGCGTATTTGCAATCGTATCACCAATTTGAGAATAGCGAAGGTTAAAGTCGGTGATGGATGCATTGAAATCCGATGGTTTATAATTGAGTCGTACGTCCAGCTGATTGGTTGATGAGATCATATCCGAAATTGGAGATGCATCAAACCAGTTGTTTTTTAATAAAGCAACTGCTTTTCTCAAGCGGTTCATTTTTCCAATTACCCCGTTGATTTCTGTTTTCTGAATAGGGAATTGTACGTTGATAACCGTTTTCTGATTGCAATCAACCGGTGCCGTTCGAATCTGAACGGTAAGCTCGGCTCCGTCATAATTCCAGGTATTTTCTTTATTCTCTTTGCTAAATTCCAGCACAGTGCCATTTAAAGAAATCGTTGTCGGAAGGACAGAACCATACAGTTGAACTTCCAGATTCCGTTTCATGATCATTTCGGGGAATGAACCTTCGCGGGGTAACACGGTCAGATTAAACGATCCATCGGTGCTTTTGACAGATTGGAAAGTTGTATACGTAAAAGAATTCCCCTTATACGCCTCATTATCACCCGAATCTTCGTATAACTTTGTAGTAGATTCTCCGGCAGCAAATACTTTTAATATCAGACTGGAATAGTTTTGCTGAAGGTTTTTCACTTTGGCATTCATGGGTAACATGGCACCTGCCTTGACGTAGATTGGATATTCGTTGAGTAAAAATTTTCGTTCCAGGGTTTGACCACCTTTCAACAGCGTACCTGTACTCCATTCATACCAGTCGGTTCCTTTAGGAAGCCACACTTTCACCGTAGAAAGTTGATTGACAGCCGGTGTCGTTACCGGCATAATCAACAGATCGTCGCCAAACATATATTCGGTTTTGAAGGAATAAGCTTCTTCACTTTCGGGATAATCATAATACATGGGCTGGCACAGCGATATACCGGTATCGTACGCCTTCCTGGCCATAGTATAAATATAGGGTGCCAGATCGTATCGCAGTCTGATAGCACTCTGCAAAGCTTCAAAATAATCGCCCGTAAAATTCCATACCTCTTTCATCAACCGGGGATCTTTAGAAGAGTGTGTTCTGAATATCGGACTGAACACTCCATATTGCATCCAGCGTGTATACATTTCGGGATCAATCTTTTTCTGATCTTCCGGAATATTGCCAAACTGGTGACCACCCAGGTCATGACTCCAGTAACCATACAACACGTTCGAGGCAGTAGAAGTAAAATAAGGCTGAAAATTAAGTGATTTCCAGGAGATCATCATATCACCCGAAAAACCCACTTCGTACCTGTGATTTCCCAAACCTCCCCAACGGTGGTACAGCATGGGTCTTTCTTTGTTCTGCTTTTCCATTCCGGTAAAGAAGCAATAATTCAGCCAACAGGTATTGCTGAGTCCTTCAATTTTCTTTGAATTGGGCCATTGTTGCCAATCAAGCCACCAGAAACTGACCCCTTTTTCCCGCATTGGGTTCAGGACAATATTGAATAAGTTGGTCATAAATTTCTTATCAGCTGCTTCGAACGGTATGTTTTTATGTCCCACCGTATCAAACTGCATAGCTTTTGCAAAGTCGGTATAAACGTCTTCATAGGATGCAATACCAGATGCGGGATGTAAATTCAGTGTTGTTTTAAGTTGATTCTTTTTTATCCATTGCATGAAATCATCGGGATCAGGGAAAAGAGCTTTGTTCCACGTGTATCCTGTCCAGCCAACAGGCTGTCCGAATTCGTCAATTTTTGCTTTATTACGGAACGAGACACCTTTGGTAAGATGCCAGTCCATATCAATAACCAGTACATCAAGCGGAATAGAATACTGGTTGAATTTATTCACCAGTTCACGGTATTCAGCATCCGAATAATTCCAGTATCTCGACCACCAGTACCCGAAAGCATACCTTGGAGGAAGCGGAATTTTACCCGCCACAGCAGTAAACTCGGTAAGTGCTGTTTTGAATTTCAACCCGTAACCCATAAAATACCAGTCGGTTTCTTTGTTCTTACGTTCCTGTACCCAACTCCAGTCGCTGTTATCAAACAAGAAGTTGTTGGTATCATCCAGCAGGTACCATCCATTCCTGGAGATAAGGCCCGGTTCGAATTCACGGGGTGATTTTTCATCCACATGCGAATCACCATTAAAACCATCCAGTGTACGGAAGGTTCCTTTCAGGTTACCTGTATTTTTCATTCCCGGATTCCACACAATTTTCTTTGCCGGTTTTTCAGAGTATGTGATTTGAAGATTATCAGCGGTAAATTTACCCGTTCCTGTTTTATAGCGGATTTCCATGTTGGCAGTTTTGATCGTCAACAATTTACCGGTTTGTTTTTTCACAAAGGAGATCTTAGGCAAATCACGGTTTATGACCACAAACGACCGGTTATCGACAAATTTACCGGTTGAATCATATTCCATCCTGACAATGTGCGGTGTAAGAACAGTAAAACGCGCATTGCCTGCTATTACAGAATTGTTTTGTGCCACGACCTGAAAATAACAGAACAAGGACAGAATAAAAATAAAATACTTTTTCATATATATTGTTTTAAAAAATTGGACATTATAAAAGTACTTCATTTTTTTATGATATCCAACAGAAATCCTTCACCTGAAGCCAAATGCATGTATACGTTACAACTACGTCGCCCTCCCACTTGCTCATCTCCACAGAATCCTCACGTCGCCCGCCCACTTGTTCTTCTTAGCAGTATCCTCTTGTCGCCCTCCCACTTGCTCTTCTTTACAGAATAATCATGCCATCACCGTGGGAGTGCGACTAATAGTATACGCATAAGCCAATCTCTCACATCTTAACGCGGAACGCAGAACACGAAACACGGAACGCGAAACACGGAACGCGAAACATGGAACGCAGAACGCGGAACACGGAACGCGAAACGTATAAATTCCCTCTCCTTTTGCTTTCCTTCGCATTCCATTTTTATCCGGTTTTAGAGAAAATAATAATACAACAATTTTAAATTAATAAGCCAGTAATTAATAATCAATATCTAAATAAAGTATACTTATTAATTCCTTATTAATTCTTTATTTATTAATTATATATTGATTATATCAAAACCGGAGCAAAACCAGTTGCGAAGGAAAGGCAGAGCAAAAGGAAAGAAATAATTTCGGAACAGGGGGAATTTGTAAATGTATTAAGCAATTTGTTTTCTGAGCGAGACATTTAGAGTAGAGGTGTATATTAATGGAAATTAGTTCAATCAGTTAATTCATAACCGTGAACAGATGAAAGTTATACAACATCGATATCTTGATATACAAAGACAAATGCAACTTTTGAAACATTTTTCCGGCAAGCTTCGTTAAACAGCAATACAATCCTAATCACCGGAGTAATCTGTGGATATCGGTTGGAGAATATAGGAAATCGGTTCACTCAGCAGGGCCGGTACCTGGATAAGTTGGTCGATGAGTGGCGTAGGGTCGGAAAATGGAGGAGAGTTTAAGAGGCTCGTAAGGTGTTGGGAGATTTATTGTCGTGATCATATCACCCTTATTTGTCCTGATACATTAATGATCAGTAGACACAGGATAACGAAGGTTTGAGCGATGGACTTCTGCTTGAAATAAGCGAAATTTGGATTTGCAGATACTTGCAAGTTGGAAATATGTTAATTTTAAAAACGTGTTAACTTCATTAAGTTGAACTATCCAGTATATTCCATTTAATGGGCCTGGACCAAGATGGTGGAATTCAACTTTTCACTAATGCACCGGAAATTATAGCTTGAACAAGTACAATTTCAGCATGAACAGTATAGACAATGATTAATTTATTAAAAGCTATGGTTCGGGCGTTTAAACCATATTTTAATATGTCATTTTTGGTAGAAATATGAATGGATTCGGCAAAGTTTTCTAATGAGAAAATTGCATCGTATAATTCAATTAAATATTTTTCCGCATTGATTGGAGCTTTGTAAATTTGTGAAATGTGATCAATTATCAGATAAATATCGTTAAGTGCAGAATTTGTAATACGAACATCGTACTTCTTCATCTGGTAAATTTATTATCGAAAGTACGATTGTATTTATCTCCCAATTTTCGGAATGCAAGCTTTGCAGATTCAGTAGCAGATATTGTTTCAATTTCCTTCCCATTGTTGTCAGTGGGAAATGGATATTCAAGTTTTACAACCTGAGGATGAGATTCTAATTTATGTATAAGTTTTTTCCCTAAATCAGTATCAGCATTAATTAATAGATGATTTCTTATCTGGTCGAAACCTTCTTTGTTGGAAACATATCCATCGGGAATAGAATCTGACACTTCTGTTGAATCGACAAACTCAACAACTTCAGGAAAACAACGAAGTTCATTTTCCAATCGTTTTCCAGTGGTCGTATCAGTTTTTATTTTTACAGTAATGATCATAGGTCTCTTTTAATTGATTCTAATACAAATATACTCTCATTTTTGGTAAAAGACAAATAATGGAACAAAATTTCTTATCTTCAGTTAAAAGTAATAATAAGAAAGAGTTACATACATAATTATAATAAATCAGAGAGAGTTTTTGTTCTCAAAATCAAAGAAATTAAAATAGTTTAATACTGCAATTCCTTTTGTGGATGGTAACGGACAAATGGGAAGGTTATGGCAATCGCATATTTTATGCCGGCTACATCCTGTATTTGAATATTTACCTGTCGAAAACAAAGTATTATCAGAACCAACGGAATTACTACAAAACCGTCCAACAAAGCACATAAGCCACCGACTGTAGTATTTTTATGAAGTAAATGCCGGAAGAAATACTGGCCGTTCTCAAAAAGCGAAAGGGTAAGTTGATAAACGACTCTATAAATATCGGTGTATATAATTGATTAAATGCATTTTATGACTTTATAAAATAAAATCCACATTGCCGGATACCTTTTATCTCAAAAAACACAGCAATACCTGTTAAAACTATTGAGAGACATGTAAAGAAGTTACATGATCTGGATAAAATTGAATTTGTCGGATCAAAAAAATACAGGTGGCTTTTACATTAAAAAGATTAAAAAAGGAGAATATTGAAGAATTAATAACGAATAAGTGATTATATCTGCTTAGACAAGTCCCCTTGGATATTAGATTTAGATAAAATAAACCAAATAAGATGATAAAATATTAAAATAAAGTTAGTATTTTTACATTTCCAATCAAATTTAAAATTGATGAAATCAAATCTATCTTTCGTTATATCCCTTATTTTGCCATTCATCGTATTGTTAAGTTCCTGTAATGATCAGAATCAAGAGATGAATGATCAGAATCAAATGAATCCAGTACAGAAGAATTTAAAAATCACGGCCTCAAAACTTGTTATAGAACCATTTGACACGATTGTTCTAAGACTAAATTTATCAAAAGAAGATATCAAACTGAAATATGACAGTATTTTCTGGATTGGTGATGGTCAGGCTGCTGATCCAACATGGAATTCATTGGATAGTACTATCTTAATCAATAACCAATACGTTGCAATTAAAAAATGTGTAACGGATTACCGTATCGGGAAACACAAAGTTTACATTAAAACATATAAAAACAAGGTAGCAACATTCTCCGATTCTATTGTTTTTGAAGTTATTAATCCCAAGGGTGATTTTTTATCGTTTAAATGGGATGTACAGAAAAACGAATACCTGTATTTTACGCCCAACCTGACCCAGGAATATAAAAATTTCGGGACTTATTTGTGGTTAATTAAATCTTTTGATTCTAATAATTATCCTTCGGTACGCTTCGAATTCTTTGGCTGGTGTTCCATTGTAAATTCGGATAATTCAGGAAAGATTAATCTTGAAAAGCTATACGATACCAAGGCAGAAAGAAATACAATCCGGCAATTCTATCACGATTACATCACTGAAATTTATGGGAAAAGCACATTTTTATATGAAGACAGCATTTCCCAGTCGCCATTACGACAGGAATACGAGAAAAGATTCAATTACAAAATTGGTACGGTAAAGCCTTTTGCTGACTATCCACTTGAAATATGGGATACCCCGACAGCCCATATTGCTTTAATTTCAATCGGTAATGATGATTATATTAATACGAACTGGTATAAAGTAATTGCCGAGCCCAGGAAATTTTAAAAACTTAGGCGCTTGCCTAATCCCTAATTTGCAATTTACAGACCGAAGGAAATGAATCTTTTCATCTTTATTATTCGGTATAATTCGACCAATGTTCCAGTTTAGAGAACAATTATTATTCAACTTAAAAATGGTATAAATCGGTTTGTAAGAAGCATCACGACTTTCAACCAGTTACCATGTAAAACCGACTACTAATTTCCACGGGTTACCAGGATGACCCGACAAATAGGTTTGAAGGAATTAAAATAAATGGATATAGAAATTTAAACAAAATTTCGGAGATGAAAAAAATCGTTGTATTCGTAAGTCTTTTGGTGCTGACAGCAACTATTTTAAAAACACAGGACATACTGTATATACATCAAAAAACAGGTGGTATCGTGAAAATAGAAGTCAATAATATTGACAGTATCGTCTTTACTACAAAACCAATAAAGATTGATCCTTCAACGGTTGCCGCTTCAAATCTGGTGGCCTATTTTCCTTTTGAATCTGAATCAGGTTCTATTTCAGGTGGAGAAGGAATAACGTTTAGTAAAAAGGCAGGTGATGCATCCTTTGTGCCGGGTCGCAGAGGCAATGCATACAAAGGATCAACAAATCAAGCCTATCTTGAATTCCATGTTGCTTCCGATAATATCTTCAAAGACCTCAGGGAATACACGTATGCTGCCTGGATAAAATGCCCGGCACCTACGAATGGGGCTGCTTCTGTTTTTTCATTGAACGGAGGCGATGGAAGTTATGGAAATCTTGGGTTGGTAGTTGAAAGTACATCCAATGCAGATTCTTTAGCCCTTAGATCGTCTGTGTATTCTACAACAGCAGTATGGCATCTTCAAAATCAATACACATTCAACAGGGCATTTCTGACTGATAAATGGATTCATATCGTCTGCTCCTACAACAAAGCAACCTCAGTCATGTCCATCTATGCAAATGGGGTTCTCATCAATCAAGTAATTAAATATGCCGATTCAATTCAACCTGATGGTACGCAACCACTTTTGGGAGCTTTGACACTTGGGGATATGAGTAAATTTCATATTGGTGCATGGTCATCAATAGTCGATGGACCGGCTGATTACGCGTGGATGCTCTACTATCCGGGTTTACTTGACGAATTAAGATTTTACAACAAAGCATTAACAGACACTGAAATAAAAGCACTGTATGATGCAGAAATCACCCAGATAAACCGTTAAATTACAGGTTAATAATTAAATATGCTTACCTTTAGCTAACTTAAGTAATTGGACCAATATATTGTCCTATAATATTTCTTGAAAAATTAAACTTTTCAAATATTCAAAATAAAATAATAAGGTTTTTTATCAGGGGTATTTGGCTATCTACTAAGGTTTGATACCCTATATATAAGTGATATAAATATTAAATCCTGTTTTTTATTTTAACCCTTAGTAGAATATTAAGTAAAAATAACTAACCCTTATTTCCTTATTTAAATTAGTAAGTTTGTGCAAGGAATCAAACTTTGACCCGAAAAAGAACTATATAATTCATTACATGTTTATACGTTATTATAAACACAACTAAAAGAAATTCAATTATGCAACCATTAAAAATAGCCCTGTTTATTACGATCACCTGTTTAACTGCCTGTACCCCAAAAATAAAAAATGACAAGTCAACCGGACAGGCGGAAATAAATGCTTATAATGCATTATCCGGACAGATTACCGAGCAGCTGAAGAAGAGATTTAACGGGAACATGTATCAGAATGAAAAAATAGGTCCCCAGGACTTTTCTGATAACATTAAAATAGGCATCCCGGGGATAGTGAACTATAGTTTTCGAAAAGACGATTCAAAGTTTTTGAAAGGCGATTTGAACAATGACAAGAAGACCGACCTGGTGATCTGGGCCGATCTGACAGAGCAACACGGATCCGAGACAAAAAAATATTTTGTATTCTTACAGGGCAAAGAAAGGTATGAATATTTGCTCGAGTTTAAAGCCGATGAAATGGTTGAAGATTATTGCCGCAAAGCAAAATTAAATAAAGGAATTTTCAATCTGGATTCAATAAGCGGCGGGTTACTGATCGGGAATACCGATTATCAGGGAACACACGAACCCTCCTTCCTCACCTACTCTTATCGTATTGCTACCGAGAAGTACAAACTGGACATGGCAGCAAAAGCACTGATCCCGGTTTATCAATCGGACTTATTGAAAAGGAATATAACGACCGGGGCATTTGAAAAAGTGGAGAAGAAATAGGCATAGTAAAAATAATTATTGATTGTCATATTTTTTTATTGGGGAAATAGAAGACTTTTACGACGGTATACCTTTGTAGTGAATGTCAGCAAAGTCACCCGACAAAGATGTCATCCGATAAAAACAAAAAAAACACTAAATATCCCTGATAGCTATTGATAAGCAATACAATCCCGATGGCTTTATTCCAAAACATGGTAGTTATTAAAGATTGATTACCTGAGTAATAATAGAGATTACACCGAACGTGTAACCTGTGCATAACCCCCATTGGAGTTTGCGGAACTGGGGGAATAGAATATAAACAATCCAACTCCATAGAAGTTGACCATAACGTAAAGGACTTAAAATATTGATTCTGTTGGTGAACTCTTACAGAGTTCTACTTTTGATTTCATTCATTTACCCCCAGTTCCGCAAGCTCCACTGGGGGTTATGTACAGATTACTACTACGTAGTAATATAACTGACTAATATTCAGCACTTAATTTTTGATTATTTTGGCTAAAGCCGTTTTTATATTATCACTTTTAGCTCCAGCTAAAGAGGCTTTGTAAAAACGGATAAAGTTGAATATATTACTTACGAATTGAAAGTTCAACTATTTATTAAATAATGTAAATAAGGTTGGGTTTTGTGAGTGAGTGATTGGTTTTATACTAAGGTTTAATACTTGAATATAAGGTTTTTAAAGAATAGAACCTAATTTTTATTTGTCAACCTCAGTAGAAATGAATCCTTACTATTTATAAATCTGATTCCCTGATTTAAATGTTAAGTTTCAATTTGATAGTATTTGTTTTTTTAATTATATTTTTACACAGCCTCTAAAGCCGGAGTCAATTGAAAGAACAGAATAATAAGATGGATCAATTAATTACGTTACCCTGATATTAGAAGTCAGAATTGTATTATGTATTAGCATTCATATGATTAACCCGGGCGGTCAAAGCGCCTATACCAATTAAATAATTTAGATTTCAAAATAGTCTGAAAATATCCTGTTCGCATTAAACTCCTGAGAGAGTTTTCGACAGGCCCTGATTTAATTCATCCCATTAAATATTACCAAAGCAATTGGTATACAATAAAAAGTCCTCCCGACCGGTTAACCGATCAGGAGGGCTTTAAAAGAATTGCTCCCTGCGAATTAAATATTTACTTTACGGGGAGAAGTATAAATCATATCGTCCACGTTCTGTATTTTCACACCTAAACGGACATATACATAACTTTGTGTGGGTCTGGTTGGGTACAACGGCACCGTTACATTGACACTCAGGTTATTCAGATCGGTTAACGCTGCGTCTGCACTGACATCATTACTAAACTGATCGGCATAATAGGTGTAGCTTACATACATAGTTACCCGTTCAACGGCATTTGCCTGATCACCGAGAACGATTTGTTCCAGGTTACAACTGCCGGTAACTGTACGGGCGGCTGCTGTAAAAGCAGCATTCCGGATCATATAGTAAGGCATTACTTCGATATTCTGATTTGTATTTCCGGCAATAGCAACTACGGTTGTATCCGAAGGTGACAAATAAGGTCCCTGTGTAGCCGGTAACACCATTTTGTAACTGGCATTAAATAAAACAGCAGAGAATGTACCGTCGGTCTTTACCAGTACCTTGATGGGGGTATTAAATTGCCAGCCCGGCTCACGCAGTTCAAAATAAACGGCACTTTTTGAAGCGACACATACGGTATCACCTTTGTAGAGGATAGCCCCTGTATACATACTTTTTGGAGCCTCGTAATTATCTTTTTCACAAGAAGCGAGAAAGAAAACACCCAGTACCAACAAGAGTAATTTTTCAATATTTTGTTTCATAATACTTTGTCTTATATAAATTGAGAATTATTGATTGGGGTTGGCTTTGATGAGTGGATTGTGATTACGAATTTCATCATTGATAAACGAATAATAGTTTCCCAGACGGAAATTATGAGCCGCATTGACACGTTTCGGTTTTTCCTGTTTGAAGTAGTATTTTCCATTATTCACATCACCCGGTTTGTATACCTTGTAAGGTACCAGACCAAATACATTCCCCTGGGGTTCGTTGGCTTTTCCGGGAGTCGTGGTAAGGGCAGTCAGCTTTTGACCGTTTAAAACCAAATGAGCAATCCGCCATCGTTTCAAGTCCCATAATTCATGACCTTCAAAGGCTAATTCGACACGTCGTTCGTTCACCACGCGGTCAAAAGTAATATCAGATGCCTGCAGGCTGTTGGCAGGGAAACCTGCACGCTCGCGCAGACGGTTCAGATAACCGGCAGCAACATCGGGTTGACCCAATTCAAAGGCGGCTTCTGCAGCATTCAACAACACTTCTCCAAAACGGTAACGGATCCACCAGACATCACTTTGTGTTCCAATAGTTCCGGAACCCACTGCAGGATCCAGGTATTTACGAATATAAAACCCTGTTTGTGCTCCAAACTCGGCATCACCTGCAGGGCCATCAAGACCAGTTACTTCGACATCGACACCATTGATCGTTTGTATAGCACCAAAGACACCGCTGTGAAGGCCATCAGCCATTAATGTGGCGGCAAAGATATCCAGCGCCTTGTTTTTAAACTTCATGCCCGGGAGCAAAACGGTTCCGGCCAGACGACCATCACGACCTGCAAACATGGTAAGCGGATCGGCATAATAAATAGTATTCCCCAACGAATCAACTGAAGGGAATGGTGCACTGGTACCATCCAACTTTTCATACAATTGGGCAAGATTCAAACTTGGATTCAGACGTCCACCGGTAGACTCTTCAGTGGAAGTTCTGGGTTGATTGTTCAGGGTCCAGTCATTCACCGATTTTGGTATGGAGTAATCGCGGACAAACATTGCTTCCGGGTTATTGGTCTTATCCAGGAACAGGTTAGCAAAGTTTTCAGAAGCACCTGAAGCCATTTTCTTGACATACAGGCTGTATTTACCTTCGGTAATGATTTCCTGAGCAGCTGCGAGAGCTTTTTCGTAATATTTGATTGGATCAACACCTGACATACCTACTTCTCCGTTGTCCGGAGAACATTTGACGTTAGACGTACGAATGGGATTGTATCTTGCAATTGATGCAGCATACAATGCTACTCTTGACTGCATGGCCAATGCGGTACCGCGGGTTGCCCTCGACTTCATATCGGGATTATCCGGTAAAAGCGTTTTAATCGTATCCAGTTCTGCAATAATAAAATCGTAGACCTCTGATTCTTTCGCACGTGGATGTCTCAAATAAGCAGGATCTCCACTGAAATTATATTCCATTGGTTCGGTAATCAACGGAACACCACCCATCGCCTTTACCTTTTCGAAATAAGAGGCACAACGCAGGAAACGTGCTTCGGCCATGAATTGCGATCTTGAAGCATCTGAAAGCATAGTAGCCCCTTTCGCTTTTTGAATAAAAAGATTCACTTTGCGGATATAATCATAATCCCAGTTGGCACACAAATCGTAATTGTAGACACTCTGTGTTTCTACGCGCCAATAGTCACCCAACGCTGAAGGAAAGGCTTCGGTAAAGTTGGTGTATTCATACCAGGACGAAAGTTTCTGATATTCCGGATATCGGGTATACAGATCGGAAAGGACCTTTTCAACAATGGTAGGATCTGACCATACCTGATCTTCGAGAAGGATATTGGTTGGATCCTGATTGATATAGGCATCGTCGTTACAACCCCATAAAAGAAGGGCAAACAGGCTATATAAAAAATACTTTTTCATTTGATTTTAGTTTATTAAAAGGTTAGATTAACACCAACATTTACCAACCGGTTCTGAGGATATTGAAGTCCGTTATCATCCATTGTTTCTGCATCCACCCCTACTGTACTCAGGTTGTCAATCGAAAACAGGTTATTGGTATTTACATACAGTCTGATCTTTTGCATTTTAACTTTATCCAGTATTTTCTGAGGGATACTGTATCCAATTTCAATGGTCCGGGCACGCAGGTAGGTCACATTGGTGAGCCAGAAAGT
>Ga0302286_10000167_pt1 | contig 55045 bp, 59 predicted proteins | sample III_Fen_E2_3_FD_198765 | JGI IMG/M metagenome (GOLD analysis project Ga0302286, IMG submission 198765) | Peat permafrost microbial communities from Stordalen Mire near Abisko, Sweden - III_Fen_E2_3 | ecosystem: Environmental > Terrestrial > Soil > Wetlands > Permafrost | place: Sweden: Abisko...
GCAATTGTGGGTCGAGGTGGAATGCTGAAACCTATGGAATCGGGTGTTTATGAGATGAATGCGCGGTTACACGAAGACCTTATTATCGGCATTCAGGGTCAACATGCCAGTAGTTTGGGTGGATTGATAGCCGAGTCGCTGGTTGCACATATTCCCGGAGCAAGAGCGTTCATTGCCGACCCAGTAGTGGTGGACGAAATGCAAGATGTGGCACGTGTGTCGGGTCATGCATTGTTTCACCGTAAATCGCTTTTTCATGCACTGAATCACAAAGCTATCGGACGGCTTTATGCAAAAAATACGGGAAGCAAATATGAAAATCTCAGGCTGGTTATTGCTCACTTGGGTGGTGGTGTCAGCGTGGGTGCACATTACATGGGACGAGTCATTGATGTAAATGATGGTATAAACGGAACTGGTCCATTTTCATCAAACAGAGCAGGTCAGCTGGCAGCTGCTGATGTGGCAAAACTTTGTTTCAGTGGCACATACACATTAGACGATGTGCTTTTAATGATAAATGGTAAAGGTGGAGCAATGTCCTTGATTGGCACCAGCGATTTGCGTTGGGTAGAAAAAATGGCTACTGAAGGCGATAAACAGGCGCAATTGGTGATGGACGCTTTGGCCTACAATGTGGCAAAAGAGATAGGCGCAATGGCTGCTGTGCTCGAAGGCAAAGTAGATGCCATTCTGCTCACCGGAGGAATTGCCTACAGTACTTATATTGTGGAATATATCACCAAAATGGTCTCTTTTATTGCTCCAGTCCAAGTATTTGCAGGCGAAGATGAAATGGCCGCTTTAGCCATGAATGGTCTGGCAGTTTTGCACGGACAACCCTGTAAAATATATACCTAACCGATAGTCGGTAACTGTAAAAGCTATTCCGCAATTAGGAATTGAACATCGTATGTCTTTAACCACGCAATATCTTCGGGAGTAATTTTAGAGTCGGTAATAAGATAGTTTATTAACGAAAGTGCTCCTAAACTTGCAAAAGCGTTTTTCCCGATTTTGGTAGAATCAGCCACAAGGTAAATTTCATTCGCAGATTCAATCATCGATCTTTTCACACAAATATCACTGATGCCGGGGTAGGTCAAACCAGATTTCAACGCGATGCCGGCTGTTGCCAGAAACAATTTGTCCACGTGAAGATTTTGGAAAAAATCGGATGCTTTTTGTCCTGTTAATGAGAGAGTTGGAGCTTTAAATTCACCTCCGGTAACAATCACATTAATTCCGGCTTGTGCTCCCAATATCAGGGCAATATTGAGTGCATTGGTAATAACCGTAAGGTTGCGATAGCCGGTAAGTAGTTTCGCTATTTCGGTAGTGGTAGAACCCGAATCGAGAATAATTGTATCGCCATCTAAGATAAACTCAACTGCTTTGCGGGCAATCATCATCTTTTCGGCAAGGTTTTCCTGATTTTGCAAACTAAAATTGCGCACATTCAGGTCAATGTTCTTCAGATATGCACCTCCATGCTCACGCGTAATAAAACCCTCGGTCTCTAATCGTTCTAAGTCCTGACGTATTGTGACTTCAGTTACTTTGAAAATTCTGCTCAAGTCCATCACTTTAGCATGTCCGTCTTCTCGTATTAATTCAAGAATTTTTTCGCGTCGTTGATTTGGAAGCATAATCGTTAGATTTTAAAATTTTGTCTATACTCTGCTATTTGACTTATTGAGATAAGCTTAATGGAGTGATGCCGGGCTACCGCAATCAAATCGTCCAGACGGGCCATCGAACCATCGTCATTCATCACTTCTACCAATACTCCTGCAGGTGTAAGGCCTGCCAGGCGAGGCAAGTCAACCGATGCTTCGGTATGACCTTTTCGCCCTAACACACCCTCATTATGAGCTATGAGAGGAAAAATATGCCCCGGACGACCCAACTCTTCCGGTTTTGTGGCATTATCAGCAAGTGCTTTCACGGTTTTGGCTCTGTCGGAGGCCGAAATACCGGTGGTACACCCATATCCCAACAAATCGACGGAAACTGTAAAAGCTGTTGTCAAAGTGGCAGTATTGTGTTGCACCATCCTTTCAAGCAAAAGCTCTTTACAACGCTCTTCAGTCAACGCTACGCAGATAAGTCCGCGCCCGTATTTTGCCATAAAATTAATGATTTCGGGAGTGACCATCTCAGCCGCTGCAATAAAATCACCTTCATTTTCCCGCGCTACATCATCAAAAACTAACACTATCTTACCTTGCTGAATATCCTCTATCGCCTCTTCTACACTATTTAATTGAACTGACATATTTTATTCTTGTTTTTTTCACTTGAATTAAGTTCACAAAGATACGGCTTTATTTTAAAAACGGAAAAGATGAAATATTCGCAAATGGATAAAAAAGGTAAAATAAATACCAATAACCTGATTCCTTTTATACGATTATATCAACGCTTAATTAATTTATAATCAGTGATGTATGCCCCTTTATTCTCCATTCCGCTTAACACCTTAAGCGCATATTGAATACCCTGAACCGCCATTTGCGACCCGAACGCATCAATTGTGGCAAGTAAAACACCCGATTGGAGCAATGGTTGTACGGCAGCATCATTATCAAAACCTACCACCTGAATCTCCCCGGCTTTCCCGTTTTCATCAAGCACCTTGATCACTCCCAGCGCCATCGCATCGTTACTACACATTACTCCTTCTATATCAGAATGCTGCGCAAAAAGATTTTTGAAGACCGTTTCGGCTTTCCCCGTTTCCCAATCGGCAGCTTCCGAAGCCACTAAATTGAGTTGATGCTCGCCTATTGATTTCAAAAATCCCTGTTTGCGTTGCTGTGCATTTTCGGCTACGCTAAGTCCTTCAATCAAAATGACTTTTGCCCCCTTACCCACTTTTTTGGCCAATACGTCACCCACAATTTTGGAGGCAGTTTCGTTATCAGGACCCACGTAAGTAAGCTCTATTCCATTCTGTTGCAGAAACTCCTCATCGAGCTTAATGTCAATATTTATCACTTTTATTCCGGCTTTCACTGCTTTTACCACTACCGGAACCAGTGCTTTAGAGTCGATAGGAACCACCACCAATGCATCCACCTTTTGTTGAATCAATGCATCAATCAACGCAATTTGCAGGTTAATCTCCGTTTGGGTATTGGTGCCCACGGTAATCAACTCAAAGTTATTCTGGGAGGCAGCAAATGCAAGTGCCCCTTTTTTCATTTCCTGAAAGAATTCGGCTTGCAACGATTTCATTACTAAGCCTATTGTCGGTTTTGTGTTCATATTTCTTTTTCTATTGATTTTATTTATCAATGGCAATTATTCGTAAGGCAATATAAGGCTTCAGTGGAAGTCTGATTTTCTGCAAATCTTTGTCATACAGCCTGTAATCATTCCCTTTAGCCGTTTCAAAAATCTGCGGACAAGGAGTGATCGTCATATCCCATGTATCGATAATATCTACTTTGAAACGTGTGCCGGGTTCTACTTTCGCAAACGAAGCATTTTTCATCGGAAGGTTAAAAATCCATTCGGAATGCATCTCCTTACCAAAATAGATAATGAAATACCCTTTGCCGGCAGTAGATGTTTGAACGTCGCGACTAATATCTGCGGGTTGCAGTGGCCCGGGGCCTTCTTCCATCAGTTTACGCAAGAAAGCAATCCGTTTCCAACTTTCTCCTTTTAACGGACCTCCTTTTGCCCAAAATATTGTATCGGTCTCGCTGTGATTCATATAAGTTTCGCCATGTGTCACATAAGTTCCACTCACAACACCATTCCAAACCAAAAAGGTCATCTCTTCCGGACTGTAACGTCCCCATCGTTGCTTCAGGTTGCCCTCATAACCCACTTCATCATAAATGATAGGCTTATGATACACATTGCGTAATATTGAAGCTGCTCCCTGACTCATCACAGGAGCCTCATCCTGCACACTGATATGCGTGAACCATGGTTCCCAATATTCGTAATAAGTGGCAGTGGCTCCATGTATAGAGCAAAGATGACGGTAAGGGTCTGCTTCAACAACTGTGCGCGAAAGCAACTCCCAGTCGGCATGGGTTTTGGTTTTTACCAAATCCCACTCATTGGCCATCGACCACCACACATTATGAAACGAAGAGAGCCGTGCAGTCAGGTATTGGATATACCTGATATTTACCTCATTGGGCATATCATCAAAACCCCAACGCCCTTTGTCATAAGGATGAAAAAGGATTAAATCGGCTTCGATACCCAATTTATTCAAGTCATCAATTCGCTTTTCAAGATGTTGGAAAAAAGCAGGATTGAACTGGTTGAAATCCCATACTTTTACCTCTTTCCCTTCTGCGCTTTTCTTTATTTCTTTAATCTCAAACGGATATAGCTCTGGTTCTTCCTTTACCAAATCGTAGTTTTTAGGAAACACACACATACGCACCTTGTTAAACCCCAAATTTTTCAGGGCAATAAGTGTGGCTTCCTGCAGGGTCTGCCCCATGTGAGTCCATGCATACGAAGTGGTACCAAACGGATAGTACGGTTTGCCGTCAGCATAGTTGAAATTGTGTGAATCGCGACTCACTTTCACCATACCGTGGTTACTTCCGGTTGCCTTTACACATTCGAAAGTTCCTTTTTTATTATTTAATACGGCAATATTACAATGAGTTGCGTAGTTCCATTTGCCGGCCGTAGGAGGCATAAAACGCACTTTGAATATATCGCCGCCATCATAAAAACCAGATACCGTAATGGAAGTATCACGACATGTAAATGTAGCCGATAAATGTATTTCATTAAAACTATTCCCATTGCCTTTGTAATGGGATGTAATTTCATATCGTCCCCATTGTTCGGTTTGCTGAGCTAACAAAGTACTTGTCAGGCAAAAATTAAACAAAAGAAAGAAGCATAGTTGTATTTTCATACGATAATAATTTTGATTTTAGATGATGTAGGTAATTAGCCAACCTCAAGAACTATCGCCACATCTACTTGAATATGAGTGGTCTTGTGCTCATTCCATTATTATATAATGTGAAAAATATGTGCAAATAAAAGACAGAAAATGCTGCCTGAAAATTCAGGCAGCATTTTCTTAAGTATTGTATGTCAATTAATAACCGTTTGTTCCGAATTCGGTTGCATTATTAATTTGGTTCAGGAAGCTAAACGGTATAGGGCGTTTATAATGTTTGGTAGGATCAAAATTAATAAACGCTGTTCCATTATACGCTTGTAGTCGTGTTTCAAAAGCCTTATTCCTCTTTAAAAGTGCCCAGCGATAAAATTCTCCACAAAGCTCTCTTGCATACTCATCAAATACATCATTCATGGTTGCCGTAGTGAGTTGCATACCTGTAGTAGTATTGAAATCACTAACATTTCTACATGCGCGTTGACGCAATGGATTAAGATAGTTTGCAGCGGTAACCCCGTCTCCACTATTGATATGGAGTGTTGCTTCCGCAGCAATCAAATAGACCTCCGCCATACGCATAATCATAATGTTACCTAACTTTAGTTGGAAGTTCGAACCTACCCATCCACCATCGAAGTTGTGATTAAACTTCGACATGGCAGGGAACAGATTAGCAAGACTCATTGGAGTTAAACCATTTGTTGCAGTCACAGTTTTATAAGTGCTGCCTGTCGGATCTGCAGCCATGTCAAACAAATCATCAATATTTACAGTCACATATCTACGAGCCTTTTTATCAGCCGCGGTGAGAGGATCTTTGCTTAAATATGCGAAGAATCTATCATCATCTGCAGCTAATGGATACGGATGTAAATTGGCATTTGTGGTATCTTTCAAATCGGTTACCAAACCGGTATGAGAGCCTTTTTTCCAAATCTTTGGAATATACTGCCATGAGGCATTTTTGGAAGCGTTTACGGCATTTACGTCTGCGTAAGGATATATCTTATCGCCCACGTGAATTGCATCAATACCATATTTTGTACACATAGCTGCGGTAAGTGTTACCGTTGCAGCACTATAAGTAACATTTCCAGGGGTTGGAGCACCTGTTCCAAGACTTGCAATTGCTTGTACTCCGGAGTAGTTTGCAAAAGCGGTAACAAACGTATTTTCCCATCGTTTATCATACTTTGCATTGAAGCAATTTATAAGATACTTGGTGGGTGCAAGGAATTGTTGGTTACAACGTCCGTAATATGCATTTGTAGTATTGGAGTTTACTCCCTTTTTCAAAATGTCTGTTGTTCCGAATGCATCATCGAACTTAGGATAATAATAAAGATAAAGATTTGGTTTGGAGTTGCCTGTAAAATAGTCGTATGATGCATCATACGGATTGAGGCCATAAGCTGTAAACAATGCTTCCTTATTGTTTCTATTGTTTGCCGATGCAAACACTTGTTGGAAATCGGGATACATCGTTGCTCCATAAGTGCTTTGATTGTTTATAAGACTATCTGCAACTTCTTTCGCACGTACCCAATAAGATTTTGAACCTTCGCTTAATCCTTCGCCGGCACCTTGTGCATAGACACGAGCCAAAAGACCTAAAGCGCTCTTTTTGGTCACACGGGCTAAATTATTATCATATGATGTCACAGGAAGATTCTGAAATGAGAATCTCAGGTCAGAGATAATTTGCGAATAAATTTCAGGAATACTATTACGTGTTGGGGTTAAACTTTTAAGTGGATCATCAATCAAAATTAAAGGCACTTCACCAAATTGAGTTACCAGCACGGAATAATAGTATGCTCTCAAGAATTTAGCTTCTGCTACTAAAGATTTGATATCAGTGGCATTACCATCAATCAGTTGAGTCGACAGTTGAATTGTTACATTGCAATCTTTTATCGAACCAAATGCATAATTCCAAACTGAACTTATAGGTCCATCACTTGTCGTGAATTGTTCATACGCCATTAAATCTTTGAACATATTGTGATTGTTGTAAGAAAATGTCCATAGATCGGTGCCGACTTCTGATTGAACACCATAATTCAACCCAATAAGAGAACCCCAAAGCCCTGTATAGCAATTGGATTGATATGATTTCCAACCACTAAAACTTTTCAGTACATTTTCTGCTGACAAAGCTGATGGGTTATATTCATCTAAACTACAGGATGTAATGTACAATGTCAGGAATAACCCAAATGTACATTTAAATAATATTCTTTTTATATTAATCGTTTTCATAATACTTTGTTTTAATATTTCGACAATCAAAATGTCACGTTAAGACCTACAACAATTTGTTTTGTAAGAGGATAACTCAGTGATCCGTTCATCTCAGGATCATATTGTTTCAACAAATGGCTTTTTGCAATTACCAATAGGTTTGTTACAGTGCCATATAACCGGAATTTTTCAATAGATAGCTTTCTGATTAAGCTTACAGGTAAAGAGTAACCCAGGGTTATATTTTTGAGTTTAAAGAATGAGCCATCCACGTAGTTTAATCCGGTAAAACCGTTCATTGAAGAACTTGTAGCCAGATAATTCATTACCGGGAAATCGTTTGATGGATTTGTAGGAGTCCAGTAGTTGAAATATTTAGGAATAGTTCTTGAAGGGCTTGCATTGGTAGCAAATCCGTTAGGTTGATACCATCCCATCATGTTATAGCTGATTGTTTGTCCCCATCTCATATACATATATACACTCAAATCAAAATTCTTGTATTTGAATCCATTTTGAAATCCAAGCGACCAATCCGGTGAATTATGTCCAACTGTTTGGTAGTCCTTCGCACTAACCGAATATTTTGAGGTTGCAGCTGTAAGGCTGGGATTGTATTTTTGTGCTGCGGCAAGGTCGGTATAGTAGTAGGTCTGTGTGCCATCGGCAGCTGTTTTTACATAAACACCTGCATCAAGTCGAGTCATACCCGGAACATTCACATTCAAATCGCCCGGTCTTACCCCAAATACTGCGGCGTCTTTTTCTTGCCCAATTTGCCAAACTCCATTTAACTTATAGTTGTAGAATGAATTGACAGGCTGGCCAATAGTAAGCGTATATGCAGTGTTATTGACATTAGAAATATTATTATTAGTTCCACCCGTCAGTGACAAGATTTTCTCTTTATTGGATGCAAAAGTAACAGCCGAAGTCCATTGGAAATCTTTTGTAATTACGTTGCGTGTATTTAACGTGAGTTCTAACCCGTTGTTTCTTGTCTGGCAGATGTTAAGATTGGTCAGATTGTTTACATTGGGCAAATAAGTACCATATATTGATGGTGAAGAAACACTATAAATAACTCCATCAGTTTTAGTAATATAATAATCCACAGATAAATCAATGCGGTTCTTAAGCAGCATTGCATCCAGACCAATGTTGGTGTTGTATGATCTTTCCCATCTTAAATCAGAATTGGTAATATATTGCGAATAACGATAAATAGACTGAGTGGTACCACCCAACGACATATTGCTGCTTTCCAGGTTTTGTGTGGAACTAAAAGGTTGAATACTTGAAACTCCTGTAGCACCCCATCCTACACGAAGTTTGAGGTTGTCTAACCATTTCTTAGAGAATGCCATAAATTTTTCATCAGATATTCTCCATGCTGCCGATGCGGCCGGGAAATTGTCCCAATGGTTTGTCTGATATAGAGCTGATGCACCGTCGCGACGTACAGAAGCAGAAAATAGGTATTTGCCTAAATATGAGTAGTTAACACGCCCTACAAAACCATACGATTTTGACATTGAATAGGATGAATAGGCTGTAGTGTTTACATCATTGGTGAAATTATACCATTTAAAGTTGTTTGTTAATATGTTGCTCTGATACATGGCGGTATTAAGATTCTGACCATCATTCCATGAAGTAACACCCGTGAGTGTGAAATCATTAACTTTGGCAACTTTGAAATTATATGTCAAAATATTTTCCCAGGTATATCCATAAGAGCGATTTTGAGTAATCTGAGCTTTAGCAATCTGACCATTATTATAGGTATAAGCTACTGAACCAATTCCATTAAACTGATAGTTATTGGAATAATTGAACGTTGCACCAACACGTGATAAAATGCTTAACCCTTTTATTGGCTTGATTTCAATATATGGGTTTACATTGATTTTAAAATTGTTATCTGTATTTGCAAATACACCCGGTTGGTAGTTGAGAAGAAGATTATACACATTGTTCCCGAGATTTGTATTCAAAGTACCATCATCATTGTGTGTTCTAACGAGTGGGTCGGTAGTTAACGCATTTTCTAATTTATCTGTAGCTCTATTCCTGATCACGTACGAAGCCTGAATACTGCTTCCTAATGCAAGCCAATTTTTATAGGTATGATCTACTTTTATATTGGATGAATATTGTTTATAATCATCACCCGTATATTGACCTTTTTCATCGTTATAATTGAAAGATACATATCCTTTTGTTCTTTCATTTCCTCCCGAAATACTTAAACTGTAGTTCTGCGTTCCGGCACTTTTTCGTAGAAACTCTTTTGCCCAATCCACGAACTGGCCTTGCTGATAAATCGCATATCTTGCCGTTCCAAAAATTGTTACATCATCAGTTGGCGATTGCCATGGTGCCCCTGTTGTTGTCCATACGCTATTGGTAGCATCCCAAACATACTTATAAGCTTCGCGTTTAGTTTCAAGGTACGACTCACCGGTGCGCATTTGTGGAATAATAGACCAGCCATTATACCCATAATAGGTATCGAAATTAATATTCAATTTTCCGGTTTTACCTTTTTTTGTGGTAATAATAATTACACCGTTTGAACCTGCTGCACCATAAACAGCTGTGGAAGAAGCATCTTTCAATACTTCAATTGATTCAATATCATTCGGATTTAAAGTGGCATAATCACCTGGTAATCCATCAATTAAAAACAAAGGAGTACCACTTGCAGTAATAGATCTATTACCGCGTAATTGCATATTCACTCCTGCTCCGGGTTCACCTGAAGTTCGGGTAATATCCAAACCGGCAACTTTTCCCTGAAGTGATTCCATAGGATTAGAACCGGGTCGCAGGGTTATGTCCTGACCTTTTACTGAAGATACTGCCCCTGTAAGATCTCGTTTCTTTACAGAACCGTAACCAATCGCAACAACTTCGTTAAGTGTTGTAGTAGAACTTGATAGCTGAATATCTTTAATTCCGCCACCATTATAAACGACTTCCTTTTTATCCATACCTATGTATGAAAACACCAAAATTCCTGATTTAGTTTTGGATTCAATAGTATACTGACCATTTAAATCAGTAATGGTACCAACGGATGTTCCTTTTATAATTACCGAAACACCCGGTAAAGACTCGCCATTGTCGTCTTTGACAACGCCACTAATTTTTGCTGCTCCCTGAGCAGCCACATTTTGCATTGCTAAAAAGAGGAAACCAATAAAGAACATCCCCTTCAAAGTCCGCTTTGTCCGATCATTCCAATTTGTCCGCAAAAGCTTTTCCGGACTTTTTTTCTCATTTTTTTTCATGTGTAGATCTAGTTTGTGATGTTTATAAATTTGGTAATACAAAGATTTCTATATTTTCGATAACGTGATAATTATCAGCCCTGCAATGAAGAGTGCAAACATAGCTGTGAGATATTTGTTTGTGCCTTTTGGTGCAACTTTGAACTCTTTCCAGACAAATACACCCCAGAACATTGCTACCACAGGAGCACCGTTTGTCAATGCATAAGAGATTGTGGGGCCTGCTTTGGGAATTGCCATAAAGCTGACCACCATACCGGCCATCCAGATAATACCACCCAACACGCCTGTGAGGTGAGTTTTGATGTCGCCTTTGAAATAATCACTCAACGTAAGCTTTTCTCCCTGAACAGGATGACGCATTACAAAAAGATTGAAGATAGGAGTACTGACTACTGCTCCAATGGTAAAGAAGAATACGCCTGAAAAAGGAGTAAGATTGCCGGTGCCGCCACCCACGTAAGTCGGGTCGAGCGATTTTACAACCAGCCCGTAGAAGAATGCAATGGTAATACCTGCCAATACGGAAACGACAATGCCTTTGGTAGTAGCCTCTTTTTTCTCACCTGCCAACTTTTTGTAAGCCAACATGCAGAAATAGATAGCGGCCACAATAGCAACTACACCCGTAAACAAAAGTGTAGTATTTGTACCTTGTGAGCCGGCAATGAAGAAGTTCACGATAATGCCGAGCACCCATGCAAGTCCACCACCGATAGGGAAACCTACCGACATACCGGCAATGGCCATAGCAGCCACAAGCAATAAAGTTCCCAAATTCCAGACAATGCCTCCTGCAAGCGCATACATTATGCTGGAAGAATCTGCCTGAGCAATGTCGGCCATAAAACTTCGTCCATCGGAGCCGAAACTGCCTAATGTAAATGCAGCCACAACAGCTGTAAGTAAAAGGCCCCACACAAAATCGAAATAGAACAGTTCAAAACGCCAGGTCTTGGCGGCCATTTTTTGTGTATTTGCCCACGAACCCCAACATATCATGCTAAATATTAGGAATATAACCGCAGGAATGTAACTTTGGATAAGAGTCATAAGTGTTAGTGTTAGATCTCCTAAACCCTCGTAATAGAGGATTTAGGAGTGGTATTAATTAAGATTATAAATTGGTTTTTTGGTTAGGAGAGTCCGGAAGAGGGTTATTCATGACGATATAAATCCCAGCCGAGATAGGTTTCAATAGACTCTTCGATAATAGCAGCCACATTGCCACGTGTCATACCAACATGGTGTTCGAAACCGTTTTTGCACATGAATTTCATCAGTTTTTGAAGGTTATCCACCTCGGTAACAGCGATACAGCCATCCATTCCATACGGATCGTTGGTGATTTTTCCTTCTCCCAAATACGATTTGATGATACCATAGTTGTCATCGGTAGAGATACGGAAATAGGTAAATGCACCTTCGGATACTTTGGTGAGTACAGCGCCCACTGTATTCACACGACCCAGCACATTGCCCAATACACCCAGCGAACCTACTGCCATTGGAGCCTGAGCAAACCCTTTTGCAAAGTTTCCGCAGTGTGTACATACGCATTTGTTACGATTTTCTGCAAAATTGTTATTCCAGTCGGCCAGCACAGCCGGTACTCCTGAAGCCTGCATAAGAGTATACATGGAGACTGCACCGGCAATATCCGATTCGCAGGCACTTGGAAACAGTCGGTCACTCATCATACTCATGGTCAGACAAGTAGCACATCCGTAGTTCTTTTCCAACGAATCCCAACATTGTATGGCTGAAGCATCAATTTCATTTTCTGTAAGCCAGTTATCCACTGCCTGACCGAATTGTGCCTGAAGGAGAAGCTTTTCTTCCAGCTCTTTTGGAACGCTGGCGTAGGCTTTCATCTGCTCGATACGAGTTTTTATATCTGCCGATTCTTTATCCATTTTGTTGGCGGCAGCCAATATTTCAGACAAATCGACGGGTACAACGGTAATTCCGCTGTTTTGTAAAAGTTTTTCGCTGGCACGGCAGGTTTGGAACCCGATTGGGCGGCATCCTATCTGGCCGATGCGGGCTTTGCGCAAACTATTTACTACGCGACAAACACGTGCAAACTTATCCACGTCTTTTTTGAAATCTTCGCTGTGGATGGAATATGTATGGAGCGAAGTATCGGTAAAAGGTATGTTGAATTGATACAGGTTGTTGCACACCGAAAGTTTCCCGCAAAAAGCGTCGCGGCGTTTGTCTAACGAAACTTTGTCGTTTTCATCGTCGCAGGCCTGAACCAGTACCGGCACGTTGAGTTCCGACAAGCAAATAGAATTGACGATGCCTACCTCATAACCGAAGTTGGGCAGCGATACGATGATGCCATCAATTTTATCACGGTTGGCACGAAAAATAGCGGCACACTTTTTGGCATCGTCATACGTTTCGATACTGCCTGTGGGTGTTTCCGATTCGTCCAGAATTACATAATCATGGCCCTGAGCCTTGATCTCTTTCAAAACCGTTGCGCGTACATCTGCTGCTAATGCCGAATTAAAATACGCTCTGGTACCGATTATTATACCAAATGTAAGTTGTTGTTTGTAAGCCATTTTGTTTGAGTGTTAGATTAAGGAGTCTGTTAATTATTTGTTTTCCGGTGCAAAAATCTGTCCGGGAGTTTATTTCATTAGTGTACGTTTCACCGCTTTTTGCCATTCCGCATAGAGTGCATCCACTTTAGCGGTAGGCATTTGTGGCACAATGTAATCGTTTTCGGTGCGCAATGAAGCCGCATCGTCTATCTCAGTCAAGTGATTGAGCGCAAAGCAGTTCATCAATACAGCTCCCAATGCCGAAGCCTCTTCTATAGGGCTACGGTTGATTTTTGCCTGTAGCATATCGGCCTGAAACTGCATGAGAAATTTATTTTTGACTGGACCGCCATCAACGCGTAACTCGCGCAACTCTACGCCTGACGATTGAATCAACGCCATCAAATCTTTCACCTGATAGGCAATCGATTCGAGCGCTGCCCGCACGATATGAGCCTTTGATGTGCCACGATGCATTCCGCAAATGAGCGCTTTAGCCTCATTGTCCCACCAGGGAGCACCCAAGCCGGCAAAGGCTGGCACAAAATAGGCCCCGTCGGTACTTTCGACCGAGATAGCTAAGGCTTCCGTTTCGGCAGCCGACTGAATTAATTGTAAATCGTCCTGCAACCATTTAATGGTAGCTCCGGTGCAATGAATATTTCCTTCGAAAGCATAAAAAACTTTCCCTTTTGCTGCAAAACCAACCGAAGTCACCAATCCATGAGGAGCCGGCAAAGCCTTTTCACCAATATTGACCATGATGGAAGAGCCTGTACCGTATGTTGCTTTGCCCATTCCGGCAGAGAAACACATCTGTCCCGCCAAAGCACCATGCGAATCGCCCAACACTCCCGCGATGGAAACTTCGGGCAACAAGCCGTTCATGGTTGTGGAACCGTATTGCGAATCGCAAGGCAATGCCTTGGGCAACATCAAAGCTGGAATGGTAAATATATCGAGTAATTGTTTATCCCAGTCTAAGGTGTGGATATTGAACAAAAGTGTGCGGGATGCATTGGTGTAGTCGGTGGCATGTACACTGCCATTGGTAAAATTCCAAATAAGCCAGCAATCCATGGTGCCCATCAACAAATGACCTTCGTCTGCAGCCCGGCGTGCGCCTGATACATTGTCGAGAATCCATTTTACGCCACTGGCAGAGAAATAGGGATTGATGATGAGTCCCGTCTTTTCGGTCACCATCGGTTCGTAACCCTTAGCAATAAGCTCTTCGCAGATATGGGTGCCGCGATTGCACTGCCACACCACCGCGTTATACACCGGGTTCCCATTGCGCTTGTCCCATACCACTACGGTTTCGCGCTGATTGGTGATGGCTACTGAAGCAATATCAGCCGGAGCTATCTTGCTTTTTTCCAATAAAAGTTGAACTGATTTGTAGGTGTTGTGGAGAATTTCTTCGGGGTCGTGTTCAACCCATCCCGCTTGTGGATAGTACTGTTTGTGGTCGACCGACGCGCGGGCAACCAGTGCGGCATGTTCGTCAAACAACATTGCCTTGGTGGCAGATGTGCTTTGATCTATAGCTAATGTGTATTGCATGTATTAGTATGGTTTTGTGCGTGTAAAGCTATATTGCAATCAGAAACCGGAACAACAAACAAAGGTAATCAAAGCCCCCTTAATCGGGCTCTTTTCTTATTGACACATCGAAATAGCAGTTTTAAATATACCTTCGCTATCTATTCCATAATATTTGAAAATCTCCAACGCGGTACCATGTACCGAAAACTCGTCGGGGATTCCGAGAATGCGCATGGGAACAGGATGAGTTTGCGATACAATTTCGGCCACTGCGCCTCCTAATCCTCCACTCACACTGTGCTCTTCAACCGTGATTATACGAACTGTTTCGAGCGCTGCCTTTTCCACTATTTCTCTGTCGAAAGGTTTGAGTGTATGCATATCAATGACACGGGCTTTGATGCCTTTCTCGTGTAATTTTTTGCCTGCTTTCAAACAGTGATACACCGTTTCGCCTGTTCCGATAATGGTTAAATCGTTGCCATCCAACAAAAGATTGGCTTTGCCTATTTTGAATTCAATATTCTCATTTTCATACACATTTGGCACCGCGTTTCTACCCACGCGCACATACACCGGATAAGGGTAATTGACAAGTTCCTGCACCAGTTTCTTTGTTTGATAAATATCGCATGGCAACACAATGTGCATATTGGGGAATGTACGTAGTACGGCAATATCGTGCAAACTGTGATGCGAAAAACCCAGGGCACCATAACTCACTCCACCACTCACACCAAGTATTTTTACCGGATTTCCGGAATAAGCCACATCCACTTTTACCTGCTCAAGACTGCGGGCTACGTAGAAACACGCCGGGCCGCATACAAATGGTTTTTTGCCTGCTGAAACCAGTCCGGCAGCCACACCCACCGCATTTTGCTCTGCAATACCCAACTCTACAAACTGAGCCGGGAGCTCATTTGCAAAGGCATCAAGAGTTACCGAACCACGTGCATCGGTGGTTACTGCCACAATATCCCTGTCTTGCTTAGCCAGTTCCAATAAGGTGTCGGTAAACATCTTGCGGCAGGGGATTTTATTTATAGTTATTTCGCTCATCTTATTCTTGGATCAAACGATTGATTCTGTCATTAATTTCGGTAATAGCCGTATTGTATTGTGCGGCGTTAAGCACACCGTGGTGCCATTTAGGCACTCTTTCCATAAACGAAACACCATTTCCTTTAGTGGTATGCGAAATGATAAGTTTGGGCTTGGCATTGAAATAATTCAAATTATCGAACAAATAGATAACTGCCTGCATATCATTTCCTTCCACGTCAATGACCTCCCAACCAAATGCCTCCCAGCGGTCGCGCATCGGTTCGAGCGACATTACCTCTTCGGTTGTTCCGCTTATTTGCAAATGATTTCTATCAATTATGGCCACCAGATTATCCAATTTATAATGACTGGCCGACATAGCTGCCTCATATATAGAGCCTTCGCCTTGTTCTCCATCACCCATCAACACATAAGTTTTGAATGGCTTAGCATCCATTTTGGCCGCAATTGCCATGCCCACACCCACCGATAATCCATGTCCCAAAGCACCGCTATTTAGCTCTATTCCAAGCACTTTCTTAGTAGGGTGGCCGGCAAGTATCGACTTAAAATGACCATAGGTATCTAACAATTCATCACTAATAAAACCGGCCGCAGCCAATACCGCATACAGACTCTCGACACTGTGCCCCTTACTCAGAATGAATCTGTCCCTCTTTTCCATCAATGGTTTTTTGGGGTCAATATTCATTACATGAAAATATAGCGCAGTTTCAATCTCTATGGAAGAGAGCGAACCTCCAATGTGTCCTGATTTTGAAGAATAGACAATTTCCACCACCCTTCTTCTGATTTTTTCAGCCTGCAATTCCAATTCGGTTACTACAGTCTTCGTTACTTTCGACATAAGTACAAATTTTCGTTTGTTATCGTTTGCAAATATAATAACAAGTAATCGTAAATACAAGAAGTAAATTGCAATTATTATCGTTTTCGCTCAGCAAATATAATTAATGCTATTAAGCACAGTAAATTCCTCAATTTAATTGACTTATATACAATATAAAAATTTGATTGCAATTTAAATTCGGGGTATCTTCATTTTAAATTGAGTTTTGTATTAACAGAAATCGAAACTTCTACAGATTTGCAGTATTAAAAGAGTTTCGCTTTTTTCTCTTTTCATATTCGAGCCTCTTATTTGTTATTCTCATATTTCAATCTCAAAAGAACAATTCCCTCTTTTCTGGAGTATATTTGCATTCTAAACCGTTGAATTTAACGAAAAATCGGATAGATAGATTAGTTGAAATTCAACAATTTTACAACGAATAATTCCACTACCTAATCTATTTTAAGAATGAATCTATTTTCAATAAAAAGTCTGCTATCGGCTTTAATGATAGCCGGTGCTTGTGTAAGCGCTGTAGCCCAAAGTAATATTAACTCTCAAAAGAAAACAACAATGAAATATGAATTGCAAGCGCTGCCTTACGCGGCTGACGCATTAGCTCCGAAAATGAGCAAACAAACTGTGGAATTGCACTGGGGAAAACATGTGCAAACGTACATCAATAATCTGAACGGCCTTATTCCGGGAACTCCGTTTGAAAATGCCACATTGGAGGAAATTGTGAAGAAAGCCGAAGGACCTATTTACAATAATGGAGCACAGGTATGGAACCATACTTTTTTCTTCTGGCAATTTTCTGCCACTCCTGCCAATAAACCTTCGGGCGCTCTGGCAACTGCTATTGACAAGAGCTTCGGCTCGTTTGATGCTTTCAAAGAACAATTTACCAAAGCAGCGGTCACGCTATTCGGTTCGGGTTGGGCATGGTTGGTGAAAAACGCCGACGGCTCATTGGCTATCTCTCAGGAAAGTAATGCCGGCAATCCTCTGAAAAAGGGATTGACACCCATATTGACCTGTGACGTGTGGGAACACTCCTACTATGTGGATTACCAAAATCGCCGTGCCGATTACGTGGCTACATTTTGGGAATTGGTGGATTGGAAAGTAATTGAAAGTCGCTTCTAAACAAGAGAATATCCGGTTATAGGATTCCATTAAAAACAGTACAGGGTGTGATTTCCGGTCACACCCTGATTACATTCAAATAAAAATCAATAATTTATGCTTAGTAAATTGTTAGAGAAAGAGTTGAACGAACAAATTAATTTTGAATTCTGGTCGTCGCAGCTCTATCTTTCGATGTCGGCTCATTTCGCCGATCAGGGTCTTCAGGGCTTTGCTCATTGGATGTATGTGCAATATCAGGAAGAATTGACACATGCCATAAAGTTTTTCAACTACGTGATAGAACGTGGTGGCAAAGTGCAAATCAAACCCATTGCCGAAGTACAAACTGTGTGGCAATCGCCTCTGGATGTGATGGTGGACACACTCGGACACGAGCAAAAAGTGACTGAACGAATTAATCATTTGGCAGATAGTGCTATAGCAGAAAAAGACCATGCCACGCAAAGTATGCTGCGCTGGTTTATTGATGAACAAGTGGAGGAAGAAGCAAATGTAAAAGCGATTGTGGATACGCTTAAGTTAGTGAAAGACAATGGATATGCTATTTATGCCTTAGATAAAGAACTGGCTGTGCGTGTATTTGTGGACGCAACATTATCAGCTAATGCTTAAACTGTTCCTAACCATTATTTTGAGAAAAAGGGGTAGAAAACAATTCATTGTTTTTTGCCCCTTTGATTTTGCTATTCAAAAATTCAAAGCGTATATTTGTTGCCGAAAAACGAATAAAATTATTCACAATGAATGCTATCAATACCGAAAAAACATCCTATTTTAAGATGTGGATGTTTGCAGTTATTATAATATCTCTTTATCCTTCACTAGCAAAATCACAAACCATAGAGAACTTTATTAATAAGGTTCAGGCATATCAGGATGGAGTGAAATTGATCACGAAAGGAGATAGCACTTTTATTGATGATAAGACATTTAACCTGAAAGCTTACATGCAAATGTTTGATAAGATAAAATTGGAGCAGGGGTATGAATATGATTATTATGCAGAAGGTAGACCTTATATTTATGTCAAGAAATCTTCTTTTAATCTTGATTCTTATTTTGAACAACTCGCTGATGATAATGGAATATACAATAAAGTGAAAAGATCAAACGCTATCCGCAGATCAAAATTAGAATTTGTGGCAAAATCGGAAAACAGAGCATTTAATCATGTCATTCCCGAAAATTCAGAAGAAGGATATATTCAATACCTCTTTTTTTATGAATTTGGAGAGCAATTCGGAATCATAGGGCATGAGGCATATAATGAAAAATCAGTTGTTCCCAACTTAGAGAGTAAGTATGTCATTTATGATAAAAACTTGGAAAGCCCTAATTCTCAATCCAATAAAAATAAAGAAATAGATCAATTAAATATCATGGTACCTAAAATATGGGTTGACTTAAGCCAAAAAAATTGCAAAATCTCTTGGTATGAAAACGAATTGTGTCGTGGCACCTTTTTGAAGACGTATACCATCGGGTGTACTGCCCCATATGTGATTAGCAAAATAAGCGATAAATGCATTATGTCATCGTCATTTACAGGTGTTTGGTAACCATTTACCGATTCCATATCGCCCACGCTTCTTCCGCTTGCAGCTCCAACATTTCCTGTCCGTTTTTGGTGGTAGCTCCCTTTTCCTTTCCTAATTCCAGAAAGCGGGTAACGAATGGATTATAGACCAAATCGTAAAGCAAGTGATTGGGAGTAAGCCATTGATAAGGAATATCAGGTGCCTCATCGGTTTTCGGATAAGTACCCACCGGCGACGCATTTACAATGACGGTATATTCCGCCATAATCTCTTTGGTGAGCTGGTCGTAGGTAAAGCCATCATCATTTGAAGTGCGCGAAACGAGCTTTGAGTAAATGTCTAACTCTTTCAATCCATAAATAACGGCTTTCGAAGCACCACCTGTGCCCAGAATCAGGGCTTTTTTGTGATGAGGTTTCAGCATCGGGCGGATGGATTCGCGAAAACCCACCACATCGGAATTACTGCCGATTAGCAACAGTTTTTCTTCTTCACGCAAAATACGAATCACATTGACGGCACCTACTTCGGCTGCACGTTCATCCAGTGCATCGAGATAGGGAATCACCTTTTCTTTGTACGGAATGGTCACGTTGAGACCCACAATCCGTTCGTCCTGCAACACGTCGGGCAACAGGGAAATGTCGGGAATCTCAAACTGTTCATAAGCAGCACTGATGCTTTCGCGCTCAAATTTTTCGGTGAAATATTTCTTTGAAAACGAGTGCGACAGTGGGTAACCGATTAATCCGAAGAGTTTCATAAGTCAATATGCTAAGGGGTGAATTTGATAATAAGTCAATGTGTATGTAGTGCTCACTAAATCGGTGATTGTCTGATTTTCAGGTTTTTGAACCTTAAACTATAATTCCACTTCTCCTTTTCCCTGACGGACAATTTCGTAAATTTCTGTAGTGCAGTCGATAACAGTTGAAGGAATGGTTTCTCCAAGTCCGCCATCAATCACCATATCTACTTCATTTTCATACTTTTCGCTCATCAACTCAGGGTCGGTGAGATATTCCAGCTCTTCGTCATCCTCATCTTTGAGCGAAGCCGAAAGAATGGGATTGCCCAATTCCTTTACCAATGCTCGGGTAATGCTGTTGTCAGGAATACGGATTCCAACCTCAGAACGTTCGCGAAACAACTTGGGTAAACGGTTGCTGCGATTAAGGATAAAGGTGAATGGACCCGGCAATAACCGTTTCATCAGCTTGAAGGTATCGTTGTCCACTTTAGCAAATTCGCTGAGATGACTCATGTCCGAACAGACAATCGAAAGATGGGCTTTGCCGGGGTCGAGATTTCGAAATTTGCAGATTTTCTCCACAGCTCGTGCCTGAAAAATATCGCACCCGAAGGCGTACACCGTATCCGTAGGATAGATGATTACACCGCCATTACGCAACACCTCCACCGCCTCTTCGATGGCTTTGCGATTGGGATTTTCGGGATAGATTTTTAGTAACAAACTTTTAATTGGTTTTCAACACAAAGACCCAAAGACTCAAAATTAATCTTTGTGGCTTCGCGCCTTTGAGTTTATTCATTTGTTTTCTCATACAACACTTCAAACTGCTCTGTCATGGCTTCCCAGGTGAAGCGTTTTCGTTCTTGGGCAATGCTTTCGGCAAAATGGGCTGAACCACCGCACGCATAGAATTTTTCGATGGCTATGGCAATGCTTTCGGGGGTGGCATCGGCCACAAAACCTGATTTTCCGTCAGGGACAATCTCTGCCAATCCGCCCACGTTGGTCACAATCATCGGTACAGAAAACTGGTAAGAAATCTGTGTCACACCACTTTGCGTAGCATCTTTGTAGGGTTGTACCACCACATCGGCTGCCGAAAAATAGTATTTCACCTCATCGTCACGGATAAAATGGTCGTGCACCAGAATATCATCTTGCAGTCCGAGTGCAGTAATCTGATCCGTGTATTTTTCTTTATTATTGTAATACTCTCCGGCAACAATCACTTTTTTGCCCTCTGTCAGCCCTTTTTCTTTAAGCAATTTCCATGCATCAATCAGCAAATCGAGCCCTTTGTAATCGCGAATGATGCCAAAGAAGAGCAAATATTTTACATCGGCTGCAAGATTGAGATGCGCTAATGCTTCTTCACGCGAAATACGTTCTCCAAAATTGGCAAACACAGGATGAGGTGAAAAAAGCGCAGGTTTAGAAGTGGTAAATTTATCCAAATCATCCTTCACCTGTTGCGACATATAGATAAAGCCGTCAACCGACTTTATAAAATAATGAGTGAGCCACGCATCAAAAAAATGGCTTTCGTGAGGTACTACATTGTCGAGTTGAGAAAGAATACGGGTATGTTCATTGCTTTTCGCGATGTAACAAATCGTTCCAAGGCAGGGAGCGAGAAACGGTGTCCAGTATTTTACCAGCACCATATCGGGTTGTTCTTTGCGTATCCGCAAGCCGGTTTTTATCCAGTTGAACGGATTGACGGAGTTTACACAACGCTCAATATCAATTACTTTCGGAGCTGCCGATTCGGAGTATTGTGTTTTGCCGGGAAACAAAAACGAGGGATATTGCACGGTAAACGTTTTTACATTCACCTGCTTCCCTTTCTTCAAAAAAGTACGCGCCAGCATCTCGTTGAACGAGGCCAAACCTCCCCGATAGGGAAATGCGGTGCCTAAAATGGTGATTTTTTGCATGAAATTATTTGTCTGAAAAAGTATTTTTATTCTGTACCTTGTGGTAAAGGTCAGCTGTAAAGTGCAAAGTTACACAGATTTATTCAAGAAACCGCATGATAGCTTCAATAACAGGCACTAAAATGGCAGTCATCACGCCCATCAACCCGATAGCCAATCCGCCGATAGCGCCTTCCACGGCTCCAAGCTCCATCGCACGGGCTGTGCCCACTGCATGAGCCGCCGAACCAAGCGCCAAACCTTGTGCAAGCTTGCTCTCAATCCCAAGTTTTTTCAGCACAAAGGGACCAATAACTCCTCCGAAAATACCGACTAGAATAACGATGATGGCAGTTAATGACGGAATGCCGCCCAAATGCGCACACACCGTCACCGCAATAGGGGTGGTGATTGATTTTGGCTCAAGCGAAGCCACAATTCGCGGATCGGCGCCTAATGCTCTGGCAATGAGAATAACGCTCACAATTCCCACCACGCTTCCCACAAAGATGGCTGTGAGCATAGCCGTAATATTGCCTTTTACATGAGTCAATTGTTCATAAAGCAGATAGCCAAGGGCTACAACCGAAATACCCAACATAAAGTCTATGATTTTGGTCGCTTCGGCATACTCTTCGTATGGAATACCGATTGTCTTTATTGCTAAAATAATAACAGCCAATGAAGTAAGCAAAGGGTGGAGCAACATCAACTTTGTTTTTCGGTAAACCCAAAGAGCAAGCAGATAAACACCTATTGTAAATGTAAGCAAGAAGAGTTGGGAATGAATGAGGTTATGCATCTTTTTTCTCCTCCATTTTTTGAGCAATCAAACCTACAACCACCAGCACCAACACTGTGCTCACAGCCGAAGCGATAGTTATTGCAGTCAGAAATTTACTGATTAATGCATACGATGCCACAAGACCCACGCCGAGCGGCACGAAAAATAACATCATATTATCGAGAAAAAACGTAGCTGCACTGCGAACCTGCTCCGGTTTCACAATTTTGAACACAAGAGAGAGGAACAAAAGCAACATCCCCATAATGCTACCCGAGATAAAATTGCCGATAATTGCCGAAGCCAGCGTTCCTAAAAAGTAGTAAAACAAAAGAATAAATATTCCCACCATAAATTAAATCGGATAAAAATGTATAGAATTGGTTTCGATGGTAGAAAAACAAGGCAGATTATACATACCAACTTCACTCAAAGTTTGCGACTGCAAAGATACGTACAATCCGCCGAAGAGCATAAAATTCAAAAAATGACACATTCCTTCAAAGTTGGCATAATATTTTGTTACTTTGCATTAAGTTTGATTTCAGCACTCCAAGATTTGAGAAAGAACTGATTGGAAGTCTTTGTGTTGAATCGAAGATCAGCGATTGCTAATTGAGAATCAACGAAGTTAAAATTGATTTTATGCTAAAATATAAACGTATTGCTGTGAAAATCGGCAGCAACGTATTAACCCGCCCCGACGGACGGCTTGATGTGACAAGAGTTTCGGCAATTGTCGATCAGGTATCTGTGCTTCATAAAGCAGGTGCCGAAATTATCCTTATTTCATCGGGAGCAGTGGCATCGGGTCGAAGCGAAGTGCGTCCGCACAAGAAATTAGATGCAGTGTCGGCCCGTCAACTCTATTCGGCTGTCGGTCAGGCTAAATTGATTAACCGTTATTACGAACTCTTTCGCGAACAGGGCATTACTTGCGGTCAAATCCTCACCACCAAAGAGAATTTTGGCACACGCTCGCTCTATCTCAATCAAAAAAACTGTATCGGGGTGATGCTCGAAAACAAGGTAATTCCCATTGTAAATGAGAATGATACCACCTCTGTCACCGAACTGATGTTTACCGACAATGACGAACTGTCGGGCTTAATGGCCACCATGATGGATGTGGAGGCATTGATTATTCTCAGCAATGTGAATGGTATTTTCGATGGCCTGCCCACCGACCCAGCCTCAAAAGTAATCCGCACTATTTTGCCCGGGCAAGAAGAGTTTGAAGAATTTATTTCTGAAGAAAAATCATCTCAAGGCCGTGGTGGAATGCATACCAAATGCGCAATTGCCCAAAAAGTAGCTGCCGAAGGTATCGCCGTAATGATTGCCAACGGAAAGAAAGAAAACATTTTATTAGATTTGCTTCAAAAGCCAGATACCACCGTTTGCACACTGTTTGTGCCGAGCAAAAAAGAGATTTCGAGTGTCAAAAAATGGATTGCCCACAGCGAAGATTTTGCCAAGGGCGTAGTCACTGTCAACAAGGGAGCTGCCGAAGCTCTTTTGGATGAGTCGAAAGCCAGCAGCCTACTTCCAGTGGGCATTTCACGAATTGAAGGACAATTTGAAGAAGGCGATATTGTGAAAATAGTGACCGAAAAAGGACGTGTTATCGGTGTGGGAAAAGTGCAGTACGACTCGGAAACAGCCCGTGGTTTGATAGGGAAAAAAGGGCTCAAACCATTTATTCATTACGATTATTTGAGCTTAGATTAATCTCATGATTATAAATAACTTAGTGCAAATAAACTAAAAACTTCGTCTAAGGCTTTATTAATTGGTAATATTTATGTATTTTTGCGCTCCAAATAAAAAATCTAATTTCTAAACATTCCATCTCTATGGCAACAAAGAAATCGGCTAACGAACCTGATAATCTAAAAAGCGTTGAAAGTGTACTGAGTCAATCGGAAGCATTTATCGAAAAATATCAAAAACAAATGTTATACGGTGTGGGTATCGTAGTATTGGTGGTATTGGCCATTCTGGCTTTCCGCAACTGGTACCTGATTCCTAAAGAAAATAACGCTGAAACAAAAATGGCAGCTTGCCAAACTTTCTTTGCTGTTGACTCATTCAGAGTTGCATTGAATGGCGATGGTACAGCCAATTGCATTGGGTTCAAAGGTGTAATTGACGAATACGGTATGACAAAATCGGCTGACTTAGCCAATGCATATGCCGGTGTATGTGCTTACAAACTGCACGACTACAACGCTGCCATCAAATATTTAGACAAATTCAGCGGTAAGGACATCAATATAGCTCCTTCAATTGTCGGTTTAACAGGCGATTGCTACGTAGAACTGGGCAAAACTGAAAATGCTATCAAATACTTCCTGAAAGCTGCCAAATCGGAAAACGATATGGTAAGCCCTATTTATCTGAAAAAAGCAGGCATTGCTTACGAAAGCCTTGGCGACTACAAAAAGGCGGTAGAAACTTATACTAAGATAAAAGATGATTATTCGAAAAGTCAGGAAGCTGCCGATATAGACCGATATATAGCCAGAGCTCAAGCACTTGTAAAATAACTCTTTATTAGTTCAAAAATAAAGCGAACTGCTTCACTCTAAGATGAAGCAGTTTTTTTATCACTTAATCTGACCAAAAAATTATGTCAACTGCCAGCCACAACCTGTCGGACTACAATACCGACACTATACCTTCAGCCCACGATATGCGTTTCGGAGTTGTTGTATCCGAATGGAATCCGAATGTTACCGAAAATTTGCTCAAAGGCGTATTGACTACTCTTGAAAATAAGGGTGCAACACCCGACCAAATTATTGTACATTTTGTGCCGGGAAGTTTTGAGTTGGTGTACGGGGCCAAACTGCTTGCCGAGAAAGCCAATGTAGATGCCGTGATTGCCTTGGGCTCTGTAGTCCGTGGTGATACCCCACATTTCGACTTCGTGTGTCAGGGCGTTACGCAAGGCATCTCATACCTCAATGCCACCCAATCTGTTCCTGTCATCTTCGGCTTGCTTACCACCGACAATATGGATCAGGCAAACGACAGAGCCGGAGGAATTTATGGAAATAAGGGCGATGAAGCGGCAATTACAGCAATCAAAATGATAGCGATGAAGCGCAGTTTCTGAAAAGACTCTGATTTTTAAGAGATAAAAGCCTCATTTACGATCGTAAATGAGGCTTTTATCTTATGGTATTTTCGATATAAACTATTTATCCAAGGCAAGAGCTGTGTTAATTAATTTATTCAGATTTTGTACGTTAAACTCCCATTAGGACAAGCTGCCACACATTTCAAGCATTTTGAACAAGAATAACTATAGCCCGATTTGTGTAACTCCGACTTATAAAGACTGTATTTTGCGGGTTCAAGGGTAGAAATGTAACATTCTTTGTCGCATTTACCACATTTTACACACGAATCAGTATTCACTTTTATTTTGAACAACGAGTATTTATTCAAAAATCCGGATGCCCACGCTATCGGACAACCCAATTTATGGTATTGATACATGCTTGCAAATTGAGCATTGCCTCCTATCATCAGTTCCATTAAGAAACCAAGAGGGCACATCCATCGACAAAAAACCTTGCCAAATATGACCCCTGTGCCGATTCCAAAAAGCACAACATACCAGAGAGATACATGAAAGTAACTAATTGTGATATAGCTAAATATGCCTAATACTGCAAGTATAAAGATACGCTTGGATACGATAAATTTTGTGGCCTTTTTCATTGGATTCTGGTTAGCTTTTAGCAAGTACAACAATTTGATTGGTGTGGTTTTTAATTTCGGTCTGAATTGACAAGCCTGCTTTTTCGGCCAGAGATTGAATACCTCCGTTTGCTTCGTATGTCCTGAAATTCCGGTAATGCTCCTTTCCGGCTATAAATTCAACCGTTTTCACAACTGTTCCGGCAAAATCTTTAGAACAAGGGATTAGATAATCTCCAACAATAATTTTATCGGCGACCTGAGCCATTTCTTTTAATAAGGGAATGCGATCTTCTATATTCACCTCGTGAATGACATAAGTTATCACAGCATAATCAAAATGCTTATTCTCTACAGATACTGCATCGTGCAAATATGCATTCCTGAATGACAATTTAGCATTTGGTCTTTCCCTCAGATTCTTATTTGCCTTTTCAATATTTCGTTTGGATAAGTCAATTCCTAAAACCGATTTGCATTTGTCGGCTACCGAAAAACTAAAAAATCCTGTACCGCAACCCACATCCACGATGCTTGATTCCAGTTCAATCAACTCTATTATTTGAGCAAAAAGTTCACGTTGATTTGGTGCAACAAATCGGTCATAAAACCATCCATCATACCAATGAAACTTATCTGTGACTATTGATTCAGACATTACACTCAAAGATTTATCGATTGAATTTCGTTTAACAGAAAATTTTTCTGCTTAAACCCCACAAATCGTTTTACTTCTTTCCCGTTCTGAAAAAGAATTAGAGTAGGTATGCTGCGCACATTAAACTGCTGAGCTACCGATTGAAATTGCTCAATATTCAGTTTCCCAACACGGCTGTTTCCTGTAAGTTCTTCTGCCACTTCATTCAACACAGGAGCCATCATTTTACAAGGTGCGCACCATTCTGCCCAAAAATCCACCAACACCAACCTGTTTTTGGTTTGTTGCTGAAAATTTTTGTCTGTCAATATTAATATATTCGCATGATCTGCTACATTTGGTAAACTTTTCATTTTGTAACGTGCATAAATAGTTAATATAATGAGTCCTACAATAATACTTCCGATAATTATTAATGCTGTTTGCATCACTATTTTTTATTTAAAGATGGGTTATTTCACAAATTCCTGAAACGGATTATGCCGGTGCTCACGATCTTTCACCACCAAAGTAGTAGTAGGTGCTTTCGATTTGAGATTGAACATAATATCGTGTCCCACACAAAGCCCAAATGAAACATTCAGCTCTGTGTTATTTTCAGCCAAATATTCAGCCTGACCCGCAGGATTACATGACAGCCCTTTCACCGATTCGTCATCCAGCAATTCAGCACCTGTCATCCGTCCAAACTTACAATCGACAGAATACACCTCAAATCTATCAGAAAGCCGCTGCTTCAAGTCGTTGGTTTCCTTCTGCAAACTAATGCAATTTGCAATGCCTATCCGCTTAATACCTGATTTCTCAGCAAAATTTATTAATTCATCCACTCGATTTTTCCCCGGGATACGTCCTTTTTCAGCAGACCGCATTATCTCAATATCGGATGATGAATAAAGCTCTTTATAATTTTCCATTTGCATTTATTTTTGAACCGGCAAATTATTTGCAGACCATCCATTCCAACCATCCATCATCTGATAAATTGATTTGAAGCCACTTTGCAGCATGTGTTCAACGGCCATTTCACTTCGATGGCTGGTGCGGCAATGCACAATGTACTTTGCATTTTTATTGAGCTTGTCAATTTTAGCAAACGCATCAGGTTGACGAATATCAATATTGATAGCGCCTTTGATATGCCCATCCTTAAATTCTTCGGCTGTGCGGACATCAAGTACAATCAATTGTTTATCCTGCTGTAGAAGGGTATTTACCTGTTTTGAGTTTACTTCAATCTTATTTTGTGCTTGAATTGAAGCAAACGATGATAATAGAAGTACAAACAAGGGCAATAATATCTTGTGTTTCATAAGTTTCTGCTTTAATAATTAATTATTTCTTCCAAGTAGTAATCCCAAAAGGTAAATAAAGCGGGCAAAAGCGAATTAATGCTGTAAGTATAAATACTCCGGCCAAAACAAGTAGCACAATTGCCAATGTACCAGTAATGATATTAGCAAAATACAACCCAATAATGATAACGGCGACCAATATTCTGATCACTCTGTCGATAATTCCTACATTTGTTTTCATACAATAATAATTTTGATTTTTAAATTGTTTATTATTTCCAAACTATTTCATCGTTATACACTTAGAGGATGTTGGATGTTTTATAATTCCTTCGAGATAGCAATAGCCGCTATGGTTCCATCAGCCACCGCGGTAGTAATCTGACGGTATTTCTTGCTCGTAATGTCGCCAATAGCAAACACATCCGGAATGTTTGTTTTCATCTCTTCGTCGGTAATTATATATCCCCAACTATCAGTTTCAGGGAGAATATCACCAAAGACTTCTACATTAGATTTTAGCCCAATGAACACAAATACACCGTCAGAAGTCAGCGTAGAAAGTGCTTTGGTTTTCATGTTTTCAATAGTGATCTTCATCTTCTCACCTTGTCGCTCAAAACTACGCGGTTGCTGTCCGAAAAGCACATTGATTTTGGGGTGCGACATCACATTTTCAATAGCATCTTCATTTGCCCTGAATTTTTCAGATCGGTGCACGATGGTTACCTTCTTGGCAAATTTGGTAATATAAAGTGATTCTTCAACCGCAGAGTTTCCACCGCCTATTACTACTACATCCTTATCGTCAAAATATTTGGCATCGCATGTGGCGCAATAAGAAATGCCTTTCCCTTTATACTCCTTTTCTCCCGGAATATTCATCGGATTTGGGGAGGTTCCGGTGGCAATAATAATTTTTTTAGCATGTATAGTTTCTAATTCATCAATCAGAATCTCTTTTTTCAATAAATCAACTGCGCTAATATCAACCGCAACTTTAAAGTCGATACCCGTACTTTTGGCCTGTTCGCTCATGTAATGTGCCAACATAAAACCAGGCTGAGGCTCAGTAAATCCAGGGTAGTTTGAAATTTTATGCGTAATTCCCATATATCCACCAGGAAGTGCAGGATCAATTAACACGGTATTGATCTTGGCTTGTCCAAGATCAATACCGGCAGTGAGTCCTGCTGGACCACCACCAAGAATTGCCACGTCATATTCCGAAACTATCGGTTTTTGGTTAGCTTTGATTGCTTTTACTTCATCGGACGAAAGCATCAAATCTAAGTGCGTTTGAATCTCCACTTTTCTTATTCCTCCATTTAATGAAGTTGAGCTCTGTTTCCCATTATCAAAAAACAGCAAAGTGGGTGAAGAGCTGACACCTAATGATGTAGCAAGTTCGCGGTTCTCCTGACGAAAAATTTTTAGAAATTTTATTTTATCTCCATAAAGCATCGACAGTGCGTCAAATTTGGGCGCCAACGCTTCGCATGGAGCACATTCTGTGGAGTAAAAATCAATCACTACTTTGCCACCCTTCAATACTTCTTTCTCAAAATCAGCTGCATTAATCTCTTTCATGCGTTCATTTTTATTTATTTCAATATTTGTCGCATAGACCTCGTTTCATAATGGACATTTAAAAACGCCGTTGATATTTCAACGGGCTAAATAATATGCTGCCCCCAATGATAATAACTCTTTCACCGGACGGCAATCGGGCGTATTCGGATGTCCGTTCTTATTTTTGGCAACCGAGGCGCAACCACCTCCACAAGCCAAAGCTACCGAGCAGGTCTTACATTTTTCAATAGTGGTAATATCACGGTTTTGCCAGCTTTCAATTGCTGTTTCATTCTTTGTAACTTCCGGGTAAAAAGTGCCAAGTTCATCGCCTTTATTGCCAACGGTGGCAGTACATGAGTAAATCGTTCCGGTAAAATCGAACGCCCATTCGGTTTTGCAGGCAGGACACGAATCGAAAAGCGGTGTGGGCAACTCTTCATGCTCTGCAATATATTTTGCTATCGAAAATGCCGGTTTGTAAAATTCCGCAATATACGGATGCACTTTCAACAATTCATATAAATGTTGGTACAGTGTAGCGCGGTCAAAAAGTTTTTCGGGTGTACTGTTGCAGAAATGCAGCTCATAATTTCGTCCAATTTGCGTTTTGAAATAGGGAGAGACAGTCCATCCCTTGTCGATGGCAAAACGAGATAATCCGGCCAGATTTTCAATATTTTCTTTATCAATCACCATGCGCAGGTTAATGTGGATACCGGCAGCAAGACACGCGTCAATTCCTTCCACAATTTTATCAAAAGTGGGTTGCTTCCCTTTCAGGTAACGACGCCCGTCATGCACTTCCTGCGTCCCGTCAAGAGTAACCTGCACTTCACGAATACTTGCCGTTTTCAGTAAATCTACGTACGATGCCAGCGTATACCCATTTGTCACAAAAGCCACATCCAATTTTGCTTCATTGGCTTTACCCAACAAATGGCCAATCATTGTTCTCTGATTTTCGCCCGGTAAAAGCGGCTCACCGCCAAACACCGTGATGTATTTGCGACGTCCTGCAAATTCAGTGTTGATGTACGCGAAAAATGCATCAATTACCTCATTAGTAACCACTTTTTGCACAGGGTTGTAACCCTCTTGATAACAGTAGGAGCAAGCAAAATTGCAAGAGTAGTTGGGCACAAAAAATAGCTGCGTTTCGTCCTCCTCTCGCTTTTCAACAAAGTCAAGGTAGGCTAATTTGAATGCCCGTCTTTCTTTTGCATCGTCAGTTAAATAGCCATTTTTAGCAAAATCACCAGTTGGGTCAAGCTTGTTTTTCAGCATCTTAACTTCATTGGCATTGATAATATCTGCTGACTTACTCAGCGGATTGACGATAAAAAACTCCTCAGATTCTTTTATCGGTACTATTATATTGTGGTTGGATAACATAATATAAGTTGATAACTACCCTAAAACATCGAATTTTAGAGTAGTTATAGTTTAAAAACCGTAGCTTAGTCGTGACAACCGGCTACAATACTTGACACTTTAGCACAACATTGTGCCACCTTAACCTGTTTGCTGTTGGTTTTACAACCACAGCTTTTTTTTACTACACTTTTCATACATTAATTAGTTTATTAGGTGAATATTACACAAGAAGAAACACCTGTTTAGTGAATCGGAGTCTTTCCTGAAATGGTCAGACTGGCCACTTCGGCATTTCCTTTTGCGTATGGTTTTGACTCTTCGTATATTATAATCTCATTAAATCCAGTCTCTTCCAACATTGTGATGTATTCGTCTTTCGTCACTGCGCCTGCCCAACATTCGGCTACCGCAGCCGGATCGTTGCGATAACAATCATCAATAGGAGCGGTGGCATAAATATCGCTTACCACAAATCGACCACCTGGCTTCAAAATGCGATATACTTCGTTCCAGACAGCTTGTTTATCTGCCGCATGATTGATAGTACAATTGGAAATAACAAGATCTACGCTTTCGTTACTCAGTGGTAAATTTTCAAGTTCCGCTTTTATGATTTTGGCATTTACAACCTCAAATTTTTCAAGATTTGATTTGGCTTTAGCAATCATTCCTTCCGAAATATCAATGCCAAACACAAATCCTCCATTGCCTACCTCATCTGCCAACTTTATCACATCGTTTCCCCGTCCGCTGCCTAAATCCACACAAATTTCTCCATCCTTTGCTTTGGCGTGGTGAATTGCGCCTCCGCAAGACAAGCAACAACTTGTTTCGCTCAACTGTGTATAACGTTCGTTTATAGCTTCAGTTTTCATTTGTCAATAATTTTGATTAGTTCAGTGAGATAAGCAAACCCATTATAGCACCATACAATGTAGAGATGTATTTGTTTGACGTAATTGGACATGTTCCTGACGAACAGCCTATTACTCTGTAATACAAATAACCAAGTACGCCACCGATAACTATTCCTAAAATAATTTTAAGAACGTGAGTTGTAAGTAAACTTTCCATTTAAATTAGTATTTGAAATGTGAAAACAACATGTTGAGGCTGCAAAGATAATTATTCTATTTTGAATTAGAATAGTATCACTGATTAAATTATATTAATATCACTAATTATAATTGTTTCTGCTTCAATTTCAGGTCAAAACAATATTTTTTTCACATTTGCGTTTCCCATCTTAGTCTAAACCATATAAACTGTTAGAAATTCCATAACTGCATCAAAATTTATTTACAAAAACAACTTAACGATATATCAAATTGTAATCCGGTTTGTTGTCGATGAAATATGATTAAAGCATTGTGCTACGGCAAAATTTTCCTATCTTTGCACCCGCTTTAGCAAAAAAGGGCAGTTACCAGAGTGGCCAAATGGGGCAGACTGTAAATCTGCTGGCGATGCCTACGGTGGTTCGAATCCATCACTGCCCACAACATAATGTGACAATATGTAAATGAAATCTGGAATAGCGGTTGAATTGGCACATTGGCATATTGAAAAATTAGCATATTGAATTTCCGTGTTCTTGGTAACCACGTAAAAAACAAGATTATGAAACAGAATATATCTCCCCTTTTCCTGGTGTTGACAGTGGTATTCACCACTTGTCTCTTAATTTCCAACTTAGTAGCGTCAAAAATTGTAGTAATTGCCTCAGTGGCAGTTCCTGTGGGTATCTTTTTGTTCCCACTCACCTACATCATCAACGACTGTATTGCCGAAGTGTGGGGCTTTCGTAAAGCGCGCCTGATGATTTGGCTGGCTTTTGGCATGAATTTTTTCGCGGTGCTTTTCTACCAGTTTGCCATCGCGTTGCCACCCGCTCCGTTTTGGTCGGGACAGTCGGCTTTTGATGCCGTGTTGTCGCAAACACCGCGCATCGCCGTAGCAAGTCTGTTGGCATTTTTGGTCGGTTCTTTTCTCAATGCTTTTGTGATGAGTAAAATGAAAGTGGCCATGAACGGACGGAAATTCTCCTACAGGGCTATTGCATCGACTATTGTGGGTGAATCGGCCGACTCGGCTATCTTTATCTCTATCGCATTCTTTGGAATTCTCACGGCTCAACAACTCATTGTGATGATTATCAGTCAGGCAATGCTAAAGACATTGTACGAAATCATTATCCTTCCTATTACGCAACGGGTGGTAGCTCATATCAAAAAACATGAAAATGTGGATGTGTTTGATAATGATGTGTCGTACAGCGTGTGGAAAGTGCGAGAAGTCTAAATACTCTGTTCAAATTGATTTATTATGAACGAATTACAACATCTCGGCAAAAAAACCGAATACCCTACCGACTACGCACCGGAGCTGCTCGAAACGTTTGACAACAAACATCCCGGCAACGACTATTGGGTGCGTTTTGAGTGTCCGGAGTTTACTACGCTTTGCCCAATTACCGGTCAACCGGATTTTGCCACGTTGCTTATTGATTACATTCCGGCAAAGAAAATGGTTGAAAGCAAAAGCCTGAAATTATACCTGTTCAGCTTCCGCAATCACGGCGATTTTCATGAAGATTGCGTCAATATTGTGATCAAAGATTTGATTCGCCTTCTCGAACCGAAGTATATTGAAGTCACAGGACTGTTCACGCCCCGGGGCGGTATCAGTATTCATCCCTGGTGCAACTACGGCATAGCCGGCACAGAATACGAAGAGATGGCGAAATATCGTCTGAGAAACAGAAATTTGTAACCAAGACTCCCTAAAACCAAAGGAAAACAGCCGAAACAGAAATATCTGTCTCGGCTGTTTTTTATATATAGAAATAATACTTTGTCACTCACAATCAAATGTTTGCGCGTAATATTCAGAAACATATTTATTGACCCAGTCATAAAAATCACTCATTTCCTGAGTATTGATACCGCCTTCGCGCCAACTCTTGAGGCACTCCTCTGCCTTGAGTTGAATCTGCGCTTCAACAGGAGCTAATTTCTGCAAAATTCCCTTCTGGTCTTTCGTAATAAGCGCAGCCAGGTTGAGATAGTCATGTCCCTCACCTCTATCAATAGGGAAAAGTTGTTTTTTAAGCGACAACGCCCATTCGCAAAGCTTCGCATTACCGGTTTTATCTGCCATCAGGATAGAAGGTAAACGGTTGCCTGCCGTTATCCAAACAGGAATTGCCACCGACGATAATGGAGAGCCTAAAATTGTCCACATTGTAGTGAGCGCAGTCGGCTCATTCCCTTTAACCCCGTGAATAAGAACTGATGCAGATGTAATGTAGCGGGGAATAAAATCTCTGAAAGTCACAAAAATCGAATTATCGGAATTTTGAGGCGTGTTGTCGTACAGGTTTATTTTGGTAAGTCCATGAGTTAGTGACCGTGAAACTTTATGGAGAATAAAATCATAAGAGAGAGAATGTGTAAGCGCTGCCTGACTAAACAGTTCCTGAGCTGCCATAAAGCGACTTACTCCTTTATCCAAAGAACGTTCGCCCGAAAAGGAGAAATTAGTGCGAATAATGTATCCCATCGGTGCTACCGACGGATCGTTGGCATCAAATTTCGTATAGCGAAAATTGCCTGTTTCATAATAAGCTGCTCCACCCTGCGCATCAATCACCCCAAAATTAGCATTCACTCCCAGCGGTTTAGGCATTGTTTCCAGCAAATGTTCAAAGTCTTTCAGGGTAGCGCATTGTTGCAGAGCAAGTTTCATTACCACACCTTCGTTGTCTCTTTTTGAACAGGTATCGGGCACATTCAGATTGTAGGAAGCCGAATTAATAATGGCAAAGCCGGCGCTATTGTGTCCTCCCCAAATAGCTTTGGTAGTATCGTTGCTGTTGACCAGTCCTACAAAGTTGTATTTTCCACCCGTGAAAAACTCCAACTTATTGTGAAGCTCATCGGTATCGCGTTGTTTAAAGAGCAACGGTCGTCCATCAACTGTGTATTTTCCCGAAATAACAGCTGTGGTACAAGCCGGAATTTCACCAAACACCATACAGGTTAGTATCAGCCCCAGTATATATTTTTTCATCATATTTTGTTGATTGTATGACAATTAATTTATCTCGTTCTTCTCTAAAAGAGAGGCTATTTCTTCTTTTCTTTCACGCCGTTCCAAGTCAAGCGTTTTGGTTTTAGCTTCCCACACATCCCATGCTATCAGGGTTTTATGGAGTGTCACTTTATCCATTTCGCTCAAAGGCTTTTTAAGATTGACCGAAGCATAAAGCAAACTACCCAGAAAATCGACCAAAGTTACATTTTTGGATTGAATAAAAAGACGAAATTCCTCGAGGCTCATGTGCAAAAACTGAGCTTTGGAAATTTCAAAATAACGATTCAATTCGTTAGAAATAAGCTCCTGTGCCTCTTCCTCCTTGTCCACTCGCAGTCCAAATATCTTTTGGAGCACAGCCCGCATTTTTTCAATTTCCCGCACCAAGTAATCGCGACGATACATAACTATTGTATTTCAGATATTTATATAGACAAAAGACAAAGAGAATTTAGTAAGTCACATACAGATAGTTGCCCGAAGGATAGACATGATATTGTTTCAGTTTTTCTTTCGACACGCCATCTATCACCCAACCGGAACCATCCATAATACGATATCGTGATCCGCATTCAGGACATTTTGCAGACAAATCGGTCTGTACTTCCACGCGGACAGTGCTTTTTACCTCGTACGGGCAGGCTAAATCGAAAGCGCAATAGGTATCATCGTACGTGTGTACAATCAGCACTCCTCCAAAACCAATTGCATCCAGGCCGGTTTGCACTTTGGTGTACGCCTTTGTAGCACCCAGAGAGAGCAATGACGGCTCTTGCAGCAGGTTTATCTGCATACTAACCGACATGACCGGTATGGAGGTTTTGTTGTCGCCACAGGCCACAAGCAACAATAGAAAAAAAGGCAGGAGTGTCTTTATTTTTGTAGAAACGGATAAGCTGAACATAGGGATAATGGTTGGATTTTCTATACAACAACGCTACGAAGGTAGAGTTTATTTCGCGTGGTGCTCCACTCGAAGCGTTAAAAATTTATATAGAAGAATGCGCGCAGCCCCCAGTTGTTTGCTCCGGGGTCATTGCGATGGGTAAGGCGCCAGACGGATTGTATGCCAAGACAACTCAATATATTATACACCCCGGCACCGGCTTCTACATAAGGAGTATTGAGCGATTGCGCTCCCTGAGGTAAGCCAAGCAATTGTGCATGACTACTTCGCAATCCGTTTTCGGCCACTCTCAGCGAAAATATCTCTTTGAAATGGAGCAGATTGATAATAGGCAATTCTTTCAACAAAAGTCCACTTGAATAATAATCGACATAGAGATGCACATACTTGTCGCCCACATATTCCAGATTATTCATCAGATTGAAATTATATTGTGAGAAAAATAACGTTTCGTTACCCCGTTCAAAACGGAGTAAGGGAAACGGTACCCGCCCCAAAATATACCCGGCTTCTCCTGTGTAATATAAATTACCTCCTATAAAATCAATTGATTGATTTACAGTTGATTGAATCTTTCCGTAAGTGCCACTTATATTGCCCATATCATATTTTCCGCCTTCAAGCTGCACATGAAACACAGGATAATGATTGGAAAGAAAACGACGTCCGAAAAACTGATCCCAAATCAATTGGTCTTGGGAAAAGCGAAAATCGATTTTAGCCCCTCTATGCAAAATACTACTAATCGGTTCTCCTTGCGACACAAACTGCACATATTTATTTGAATAGTAACGGTTGTCAAACAATGTCAGGGTGGTTTTAAATTCGCGACTCCATTCGCGTGCATATTGTATGGTCCAGGTACCAACCTCATTTATAGCATAATTAGGCTTGAACCGAAACATACTCGAAAACATATTGTCATCACTAAGCGATACTTTTTGCTCGTCGACTAAAAAAATATCCTCGCTAAAGCCTGTGCGATAGGCGTTTTTACTATACGAAAATTGCATTTGCTGAAAATTCTTCGTGGGAAAACGATACAATGCCTGACCGCCGAACTTCCATGTGCGATTGTCGAAAGCATAACCCACACTACCGCCCACAGTGAAATTCTTCCATAAACTTTCGCCAGTCCGAAAACTAAACGCTCCCATTGAACCATCCAGCACATTGCGGTGATAAAGCGTGCTGACAGGACCAATATCTATTTTGCCGACATGCGCGTATTGGTACATCAACAAATCGGTTACCCACTTTAACTGTTTCATCAGGCGGGTATTGTGGAGCTGCTCTACTCTGGTGTATATGGAGTCGCTGACGGGTTTGCGTTCATCAGCTCTGAGTTGTTGCAGAAATACTTTATCGCCATCGTTAGGCTGCGGCTGAGCAAAAATCAGCTCTTTGTCAATGACTCCCAAAAGCGGTTTATCGCGAATACCTATGGGAATTGGAAGTTTAAGTACAAGTAATGTGCTTATTTTGTGATAATCCCATTTGCCGCGATTCAACAAAAACTCTTGCTTAATATTGAGTGAATGAGCAAAATTGATGTCGAGCGTTTGGGGAATACTCGCGTTAATCTCTGCCAGCGCCCAGGTAGCTGAGTCTATTTTCATGCTGCCTGTCAACAGATAGTTTTCTTTGTGCTTTGGACGAAAACCAACCGTATAATATTTTCGACCGTGAATGGTCGCACTATCTTGCATAAAATAGGCATATTGACGGTTTGACTTGACGGCAAGCGGACTCAGAAAATATTTGCCCAAAATTTCCACATGTTCTCTATAGAAATTTTGCTGCAATGTGAGTAAGCCTACCAGTTTTTCCACATACTCCTTGTTAAGCGGAAGAATGGTTATTTCCTTGTCTTTTAGTAAGCTTTTGTCTTTGCGAACTGAAGGAAAGTGAGGTTGACGATAAATTTTGTCGGAAGAAAAAAGTGGAATTATTGCCGTAGAATCGGGCGACCAGGAAGCTGTTCCTTTTATTATCTCATCCTTCAGCCAGGCTCCGGGCACATGATAAGCATAGGCTTTTAGCCGTTCTGAGAGGGTTGTCGGTCGGCGGGTGGCAGGAGGATAATTCTCCATTTTGTGCAAAATTACCTGCTGTACAATGTTATGTGAGCGTGCATCTTCCACCACTTTTTCTAACGGAATTGCGGAAGGACCTACCGGAGTGAGCCATACATCAACTCCGGCGCTCATGTTCTTTTTGATGCGTAAATAACTGTTTTTGTATCTCTTAGCAGAAACTACAATGCGAGAATACGATCCTGCGCTACGCAATAAAAAATAACCCTCATTGTTACTTACAGCAACAATGGGGGTGTTTCTAAATCCAATGGTGGCATTGGGTATCGGTTGTTGGGTATAACGATCGAAAATTTGGCCTACCACAAGTGTTTCATTTTGAGCTACCGCCGATAGCGACAGTATTCCAAAAAGAAGAGTAATAATCAATTGCTTTGCGGTAGGATGGCACATTCTTTTCACGTTTCATTAATAGATAGTCAACACAGCTCATTGAGTTATGAAACGAAAAGCCCGATACACAGAGGTTGCTCTCAGATTTATCTGCAATATAGGTTTGTTTCACTCTCAATAAAGCTCAATACCCTGTAATGACGGGAACGTTATTTTATCCAATCAGTGCCTGATATTTTTCGGCAGTAAGCAATTGTGATACTTGCGACAGATCACCTACTGAAACCTTAATAATCCATCCTTGTTGATACGGATCATCATTCACCCACTCTGGATGGTCATTGAGTGCTTCGTTGAATTCCAATACGGTTCCATCGATTGGAAGAAAAAGATCTGACACTGTTTTCACAGCTTCAATTGAACCAAATGTTTCACCCGCTTTCAGAGTTTCGCCTACAGTGGCAACATCTACAAAAACAATTTCACCCAATTCGCCTTGCGCATAATCGGTGATACCTACCAATGCAATGTCGCCTTCAACACTTATCCATTCGTGTTCGGATGTGTAATAAAGATTTTCAGGAACGTTCATAATAAACTGAAATTAAAATATATAGTGAATATTACAATACAAATTTTTGAACCAGAGAACCTTCTCCGTCAGTGACATGAATGATATAAATGCCAGCCGAAAGATTAGCAACACTGATTGATTCGTCTTCGTAAGCCGTACCACTTTGAAGTGATTTTCCCGAAATATCGAAGATTGTATACGTAAACAAATGAGTATTATCGGTAATCAACGTAATGGTACGCTCTTCGCGCAACACCTTGATTTTCATATCCAATCGTATCGGAGTATCAATTCCTGTTGAAATGCTCCATGCTACTCCTTTCTTGCTTCCCCAAATATATTCGGCCAATTCCTGATGGTCGATATATGGGTTACGGTTGTGTTGAAAATTGGTATAAATTACATCATTCCTGTTTTTTTCTTTATCGCTTACCGCGTCATTAGTATTCCATTTCAATAACAAATTGATAGCCCATTGCTTAAAAGAGGGGTATGTCAGCGTGGTCGATGAGGTTACATCCATCATTTGAGCGGCATCTGTTCCTGTCCAGGAGGTAATCTTATCTTCATAGGCAGTTACCATATAAAAATAAGTGCGTGCAAAATCCCCTTTATACGAATCGGCAGGTTCGTAAATTGTTCCTGTAAACCCTGAAAACGTACAAGAGCCAACTTTACTGCCATTTATAAATGTTTTTGTCGGTGTTGATGTTTCACCAAACGCACTATTTCCCCTTTGGTTATTTACATATTTATCAGTGGGATATAGATGAAATAAATCTGTGTACATTGGAGTATCATCATTAAACCAGCTTTTGGGGAAAGAGTGCTCTCTGTTGTAATATTGGCATTCGGCAGTACCTCCCGATCCGGAATCTTGATTGGTGACAAACGTAAAGCTGCAATTGGAGTACATATCCCATACATATCCATCTATTCGTTTATCTGTCGTTTGAAATGCAGTCCATAAATCAGCATACGACAATGCAGTATGACTGCTCACAATATTAAATAGCGCTGTTTTAAGTTCAGCTCCCGTTTTGCCTTCTGCCGAATTGTAATAACCGGTTGGAATTGCCGCCACCACATAGAGCGACAAGGATATAAAAAGCAGTGTAAAAAGTTTTCTCATAAAGTCTATTTGTCAATTAGTTGTATGTGTTGTGTTTACATATTACTCTCTCTTTTTGAAAGAGGAAACAAAAATAGTCTATTTTTTTGTAACTACCATAAATTTCAAATTGAGAGTTCTCATGTTTTTTTGTTAATCACTATATGTCAACTATTTATCAAGATGAACTTAACCTAAAGAAAAATTAATGGGTCGATTTGATTTTAAAATGAAAGTTAGCTGTTCTTGAGGATTAAATCTTTTTGATTTCACTCACATTAAAATCAATAGTTCAAAAAGTGAGCGTTGAAAAATTGGAGACAATTCAACGAAATGTTGTACCTTTGCATCAAAATCACATACACATCATTATGTCAACCTACTCTACAGAGGATATTCGTAAAGTAACCACTCGTCGCTTGTTTGAAATGAAACAGCGGGGTGAGAATATCTCAATGCTTACGGCCTATGATTACACAATGGCCGCAATTGTCGATCAGGCGGGAATCGATGTCATTCTTGTAGGCGATTCTGCCTCCAATGTGATTGCTGGTAATGTAACCACATTGCCTATGACACTCGATGAGATGATTTACCACGGGCGTTCTGTAATGCGTGCCGTAAAACGGGCGTTAGTAGTGGTAGATATGCCTTTTGGAACTTATCAGGGCAACTCGAAACTGGCACTTGCATCGGCCATTCGTATTATGAAAGAGACCGGTGCCGATTGCCTTAAACTCGAAGGTGGCGAAGAAATTATTGAATCGGTTAAAAGAATTCTTTCGGCAGGTATCCCTATTATAGGTCATTTGGGTTTGACTCCTCAATCCATCAATAAATTTGGTACTTACACAGTGCGTGCCCGCGAAGAACAAGAGGCCAAACGACTGCTTTCGGATGCTCTGTTATTGGAAGAGGCAGGATGCTCGGCCATTGTCCTCGAAAAAATTCCTGCTAAACTTGCTGCCGAAGTGGCTACCGAAGTGAAGATTCCTATTATCGGTATTGGTGCCGGCAACGGGGTTGACGGACAGGTATTGGTGTTGCATGATATGCTCGGTATGACAAATGGATTTTCACCCCGTTTTTTGAGACGATATGCCGACTTACATTCCATAATGGACAATGCCGTGAAGCAATATGTGGAGGATGTAAAATCGGGTGACTTTCCCAATGACAAAGAGCAGTATTGATTTAACAATTAATATGTTACACAAAAATTAAGATATACAAGACCGCCTCGAAACTCGTTTCATCCGGTCTTGTTGTCGTTTATAGATAGTTGGTGTTGTGTACTTTGCGAAAAATTCTGCATTCTTTGCGGTAAAAATACATTCAAATTTTTTAGAGTAACCTATTTATGCAATTAATTGACGGAAAACTTATTTCGGAGCAAATCAAACAGGAAATTGCTCAAGAGGTGGAAGCGTTGAAAGCCGAAGGCAAAAAGGCGCCACATCTGGTAGCAATATTGGTAGGTCACGATGGCGGAAGCGAAAGTTATGTGGCGCACAAAATAAAAGATTGTGCTCAGGTGGGCTATGAATCAACCCTGATTCGCTACGAAGACGACGTGACAGAAGCCGAGTTGCTGGCCAAGGTGGAAGAGCTGAACATTGACGATACGGTAACAGGGTTTATTGTGCAACTTCCATTACCACGCCATATCCCAGAACAAAAAATTATTGAAGCCATCAATCCTGAAAAAGACGTGGATGGTTTCCATCCTATCAACGTGGGACGCACGCTCATTGGTCTTCCATCGTTGGTGTCAGCTACGCCTGCCGGCATCTTGGAACTGCTGAAACGATACAATATTGAAACTTCCGGTAAACATTGTGTGGTGATTGGGCGCAGCAACATCGTGGGAAAACCTGTAGCCGGACTGATGATGCAAAAAGCTTATCCAGGCGATGCCACAGTGACTGTATGTCACAGTCGCTCCAAAAACATCAAGGAAATTTGCCTGCAAGCCGATATTCTGATTGCTGCCATCGGTCAGCCAGAATTTGTGAAAGGCGATATGGTGAAAGAGGGTGCCGTGGTAATTGACGTAGGTACCACCCGTGTACCTTCCACTGTTACCAAAAGCGGTTGGAAACTCACCGGCGATGTGAAGTTTGACGAAGTGTCGCCCAAATGTTCGTATATCACGCCGGTGCCTGGTGGTGTAGGTCCAATGACACGTGTGGAACTACTCAAAAACACCTTATTGGCCTATAAAAAATTGGTGTAAAACAACCATTTGACTTGCATTTTCAATACAAAAGAGCCGTTCGGATTTGAACGGCTCTTTTGTATTAATTAGCTGTGATTCTGCATATATCTTAACCTATCCATCATCAATGGAATCTCCTCTTCCGGAATTCCGGCAGCCCTGAGTTGAGCTACATCCACATCGAAAGCCTCAAAGAAATTTTCTTCATCCTGTAGAAAAACCTGCAGGCTTTTTGTATAAAAATCTAAGGCAGATCCGCGTTGTTGCAATGCCCAAGCTACATGTCCGGCATTCAGAAAATCGAGCTTGGTGGCGTTTTGTTCTATGATTTTGGCATAGTAATTTTCGGCCTGCGCAAACTTACCACTCAGAAACGAGCACCACGCAATTGCTCTCCAAACTTTAGGGTTGGAAGCGGCCAGTTCTACTTTGAAATAATAGTTGAGCGCTTCGGGATACCGTTTATGTTGCACCAATAAATGACCGATTTGCAACTGAAGATTGCGATTTTCGGGTTCTAAAGTTTCTGCACGACGATAATACTCAAGTGCAGCATCGTACTGACGCAGCATTTTATAACAATATGCAATTTTGCGCGTCAGCCATTTTTGTTCCGGTTGCAAAGCTTCGGCTCTCAGGTAATAATCCAATGCTTGGTCGAAAGCTCCTGCCTGCTGACGGCAATAGCCCATTTTCTGAAACACATCGGGTGCTGCCTTCTGTTGCGATAGTGTATTGAGTAGTTCAAATGCCTCGGTATAATGCTCTTTCGCAAAATAAAATTCTGCGATTTGAGTGTGTTGATCTTCCGAAAAATTGAGGTAATTGAAAAAACACCGGGTATGAAATCGTAACGAAGAATCAAAAATTGGGGTAAAATCGGTACGGAAAGGATATAGCTTGTAAAACCGGTAAAGATCCTGAATATATTGATTGGAAAGCCTTTTTTCAAGCACGTTAGATGCCAGACCACTTTCCTCTTTCTGAATTTCGTTGTACTGCTCCGACTCAAGTTTGAAAGCCTGCACCATCGAATTTCGCTGCGATTCGGGGATTTGCATCATGCTATTAGCCAGCGAATATTTATCGGAATTGCACAAATATAAATTATTCAACAATAATTGAATCAATGATTTATAACCTTTCGACAGACCCTGAATGTCGGAATGTGAAGGGTCGAATGCCAAAAACCAGTTGGCCGGATTACTGAAAAAAGGATAATGCTTCAACTGCGCAAATGTGTTCATGTACACATCGGCACCTTCCATTTGCAGCTCGCTCATTTCGCGCAATTTATCGGCCACCCCGCTGTTTTCTATAAGTTCTTGCCACTCAGGGTTTTTATCTTCGCCTTCTTCCGCACTTATCATGCTGTCGAAGTCAATTTTGTCTTTAAGCTGAGGTGCAATTTTCATCATTTCGGGAATAATCTCCTGCTGCATTTTGCGCGAAATTTTGTCGGTTTCGGCAGTGCGGATAAATTGAATGATGATGGTAAAAAATGCTTCGACAAATGCCTGGTCATCAGACAAGAGAGCCAAACGGCTTTTAATGGAATCATAGTATGCCAACCTGTCGTCATAATGGCTGAAAATGATTGCCAATCCCACCAATGCCCGTTGTCTTACCGATGGTTCGGCATGTTGACAAGCATTCATAAGCAAGCCCAATCGCTCTTCATTGAAAACCCGCAATAAGTTAAGTGTCAGGGCAGAAACGGCAAACGATTTGTCAATTTCATCAATCGAATTATTCGCAAGTAAGGCAGTAAAACTGTCGGCTTGAACCTCTGACGATAGCCATACATGACGAAACATTTCGAGGCGTGTTTGCTCATGTTGTCGCGAATATTCGAGCTTTTTACCTTGTGCACTCAGGCCCTCTTCGAGCAAAGTGCCTAACGAGCGATTCACGCTCTGCTCTTCGAGCGAAGCCACAAAATAGTCTAACCCGGAAGATAATTGAGAAGCATATCGAATCTGCGTGTAATCGTAACCGCTTGAATATTTAGTAAGTAACTCTTCCCTGATAATATCAGAAAGATGAAAAGCTTTGCGTATAAACCCAAAATAGACCGCATCGCGTTGAGGGTCGCTTGCACCTTCGACTGCATATTGCAACATCAGCCGATAGTTTGCTTCCAATTCATCTATCTTATCGGAATAAGCCGGTAACTGTACCGTAAGTATCCAATTTCGTAAGGAGTCGAGAGCCTCTTTGAGCCGCCTATTTTTCAGCTGGGTAAAAATCAGATTGGCTGTATTTTGTATATCAGAAACCTTCATTGTAATTGATTTAAAAAGTAAGGTGTGAATGGTATCTCCTGTAAGAAATCATTGTTCCTCTCCCAAATTTACGATGTTAAAGGAGTGGCATTGTATAAAGTTGGAGAAGCAAAAACTGTGCCATGTTAGCGGACAGGAGCCGTTGATGTAACATTGGCCGGAAGTTTGTCTTGAGAGGACAATACGTTGCCTTTAGTTGTGCTGATAAAATAAATTTTGTCTTTGGTGACTTTCTTTCCCGTCAAAGGATCATTATAGTCAAACCGGCATTCTACCTTGCGGATAAGTGGTTTTTCAGGCGACATTTTCTTGTACATGTCATGTTTTATCCTGGTTTTCCCCAACCATATCTGAACACCTTCCAATTGTCCTATTTCCTGCGATATAGCTTCTCGCTGAAGTTCCATATCGTATTTGACGTAGAGAATTTGCATTTGCAGCAAATCGTTCAAAGCTCTGTTATTCTCATTCGTCAGCGAATCGAGAGGATGCACCATGGCGTGTTCAATAAAAAGAGCACTATCATTTGCCGTTATCACACCCACGGTTTTAATTGTCTGGGGATAAAACTCGAATTCACTTCCAACCATCTGATTTTGTTCGTAAAGCCAAATCGCTTTTTGATCGGAATCATTTTGATTACAAGCTGTCAAAAAGAGACACAGTGACATCAACAAAAATACTGTTTTTCTACACACTTGCATTTGGAGAATAATTTATGTTGAGTAATGAACTACCCTATGCGACTGATTTTGCGTAACCGTTCTTCGTCAATAATTTTTATTTTTCGTCCGTCAACAGCAATGATTTTTTCGACGGCAAAATTTGACAAAGTGCGAATTGCATTGGAGGTGGTCATATTGGAGAGGCTCGCCAAGTCGTCGCGAGAGAGGTAAATATTGAGCGTAGCGCCATCTTCTTCCATACCGTAATTATCGACCAGAAAAAGAATTGATTCGGCTAAACGGCCTCGAATATGTTTTTGAGTGAGATTTACGGTGCGGGTATCGGCAATTCCCAGGTCAATGGCCATTGCCTTAATAAAAAAGAAAGCCAGTTCGTTGTTTTCCTTCACAAGCTTTACAATCACGTCGGAAGGAACCATGAAAATGGTGGAAGTGTCTACAGCACAAGCTGCTGTGAGGTAGGGTTCTTCGGCAAAAAATGCCCGATAGCCGAAATAATCAATGGGCTTGATCATTCGCATAATTTGGCTGCGTCCACCCACTCCATCTTTAAAAATCTTTACTTTGCCTTTCAGCAGGCATAAAAGATGCGTAGGAATATCTTCTTCGCAATAAATCATTTCATTGCGTTTGAAGTGCTGAATTTTTGAATTGCTGCGCAAAAAGTCCAATTGTTCGGGAGTCAATACATCCCAAATACCGGGCAGATTGAGCATAGGCAATTCCGATGTCTGTTTTGGCGCCATTATGTTCTATTTTACCTCACAAATGTAAACAAGATTTCAGAAAAAATCAACTATATGTTAATTAACTGAAATGCTGTAGATTAAGCCTGATTTTGCAAAAAATCCACTAATTTTCTTACCGCATTTGCCCTGTGGCTTATCTTATTTTTCACCGTCAAATCAAGTTCGGCAAATGTCTTATCATATCCTTCGGGCACAAAAACAGGGTCGTAGCCAAAGCCATTGGTTCCACGCGGTACTTCAATAATTGAGCCTTTTACCTCACCTTCAAAGAGATATTCCTGTCCATCCTGAATCAAAGCAATCACGGTGCGAAAACGTGCCTTTCGGTTTTGTTTTCCATCCATATCGGCTAATAATTTCCGCATATTGGCCACAGAATCATGGTTTTCGCCTGCATAGCGGGCAGAATATACACCCGGAGCATTATTGAGTGCTTCTACCTCCAACCCTGTATCGTCAGCAAAACAATTCTTTCCAAATCGCTCGTACACATAGCGAGCCTTTAGTAACGAATTACCTTGAAGAGTGTCGGCAGTTTCGGGAATGTCATCATAGCAGCCAATTTCTTTCAAGCTCATTACCTTATAGTTATCTTTCAATAAATTGGCTACTTCGTGTAGCTTATGGTCGTTATTTGTGGCAAATATTATTTCCATTAAAATAGTTGTCAAGATAGAAGAGCCAAGACAATAGAACAAAGACATACTATCACACTCTTTATTCTATGCGTGAAAATGTTGAGAGATTTACTCATCTTCAAAATTTTCCAGAAAAAAATTCTCTCCGTCGAATACGCCGTAGGTAAATTGCATAAACCAGTCACCGATAATGCACACACGACTCCCGTTTTTCAACATCAGATCGAGCAAAATATGACGGTGTCCGAATACAAAAATATCAATTTCCTCACTTTCGGGATAAGCTTTTGCATAGCGCACCAACACCTCATTATCTTCGCCCAAATATTCTGCATACTCATTGCGTTTGGGCTTAATTCTGTTCGATTTCGACCAGCCCAGGCCAAATCCCAACCCTATACGCGGAGGCACGTACGAAAAAAGTATTTGACATACACGGTTGTGAAAAACGGCTTGAATAAATCTCACGCTTAGCGAATGGTCTCCCAACCGATCGCCATGCGCGAGATAAAATCGTTTATCGCCCATCACCACAATTTCGGGATGACGATGCACCGTGAGGCCTATTTCTTTTTGGAGATACCCAAAGGTCCAGATGTCGTGATTGCCGGTAAAAAAATGAATCTTGATGCCGGCATCCGATAGTTCACCCAATTTGCCCAAAAACCGTGTAAATCCTTTTGGAACAACCGTTTTGTATTCATACCAAAAATCAAATATATCGCCCAAAAGATACACCTCGGAGGCATCGGCTTTGATGAAATCGAGCCAGCGCACGAGTTTCATCTCGTGTTCGTGCGGATTTTCAATTAATTTTGAGCCTAAGTGGGCATCGGAGGCGAAATATATTTTCTTCACAATCTGGTTTTTGTAACTAAACGGTTGGTTTCAACCTGAAATTAACGTCTTTGTGTATCGTCGGTAGCTTTCTTTGGTTCCTCTGTTGCAGGAGCTGTTTTTGCCGGTTGTTCTGAATTTTTTGGACTTTGAGTTTGTACTTGTCGGGTACCTTGCCCTTGTTGTCCACCACGACTTTGATATTGCCTTGTGTTAGTTGCAGGCTGACCTGATTGTTGACGGATGTTAGTGTTGGGCTGGGTGGTAGTTGCCGGTTGTTGAGTTTGTTGTCCATTACCACCTTGTCCATAACGATTACCTCCGCTGGTATTGGTTTGCGGTGTAGTGGTAGGTTGTTGAACTGGTTGTCCGTAATTGCCCTGTCCGTAACGATTGCCACCGTTTGTAGTCGGCTGAGTTGTTGTGGAAGGTTGTTGGGTTGGTTGTCCGCTATTCACCTGTCCGTTACGATTACCACCGTAGGTGTTGGGTGTTCCTCCATTATTACCACGATTGGTATTGGGTTGTGGAGTGGTGGTTGGTTGTTGGGTTGGTTGTCCGTTATTTACCTGTCCGTTCCGATTGCCGCCGTTGGTGTTCGGTTGGTAAGGGTTGGGTTGTTGGGTTGGTTGTCCGCTATTTACCTGACCGTTATGATTGCCGCCATTGGGGTTCGGTTGGTAAGGATTCGGTTGCCCATTATTTCCACGATTCCCGTTGTTGGGTGAATTGTTGTTATTCCTTGTTCCACCATTGTTGTAATTCGAATTACGGTTTGGCGAATTGTAGTTGTCGTTACCATTGGGGCGTCCGCCACCCTGATTTTTTTGTTGATAATTGGAAGGACGATAAGTCTTTAAGCTCTGCATCGGCCTTTCGCCCACGCGGTGCATATCCTGACGGTAATCGCCACGATGATATGATTGTATATGTTGAGCATTGTAACGAGTCGGGTTACGGTCAGAAACGCTTACAACCACGTAGTTAGTATTGTAATCAACCATATAGCCATAAGGCAATTGCGGACCTGAAAACCAGGTGCCTTCCTGTGCCCACCAATAGATGGCCAAATCAGGATTGTAATAAAAGTTTTGATCTGGACAATAGTAGTAAGGATAGTAGTTTACATACGGCTGTTCATCTTGAATAACAGCAAATGGTGTAGTTGCAAAACACCCGAAAAAGGTAGTTGCAATCAAGCATCCGGCAAAAATTTTGAATAAGGTTTTCATAATGGTGTGTTTAAGTGGTTTTATTGAAGCTCTTGTTACTTCTTTGACTAAATAGTGTGCAAATTGTTTAAACGGATGTGATCAAAGGAAGCCTAATTCGAGTTTTGCTTCTTCACTCATCATCTCCCTGTCCCAGGGTGGATCAAATATTAAGTTGATATTCACCTTTTTAACACCTAGCACCGATTCAACTTTCATGGTCACATCTTCTAAAATAAAATCGGTGGCAGGACAACCCGGAGCCGTCAGTGTCATATCAAGGTTCACCACACCATCTTCAACCACATCCACCTTATAAATGAGTCCTAAATCATACACATTTACAGGTATTTCAGGGTCGTACACAGTGCGCAACATTTTGACTATATTTTCTTCTGTCGCTAAGAATTCGTTCATTTTTTTAATACTTTAAGTACACGATCGGCAACGGCATATTCAAAACCGCGCTGAAGTGCAAAATTAATCAACTTTCCGTACTTTTCATAATCGCTGTCGGTCTTCACTTCTTTAGCCTTTTTGGCTAACAATTCCGCCAGCATTTTCTCATACAAAGATATGTCCATTTCGCTTAAAACCAACTCCACAATGTCTGTCGGCACTCTTTTGGCATAGAGCGCTTGTGCAATTTTCAGTTTGCCCCATTTGTTGAAACGAAATTTATCGTTTACAAAACTGCGGCAATATCGCTCATTATCAATGTATTTCTCTTCAAATAAATATTCAACAATCTTTTCCGACTGCTGCGAATCGGCACCCCATACGTCCAGTTTGTTGGTTATGTCGTAAGGAGCCGTCTCTTGTCGCGAACAATAAGCAGCCGCTTTTTTTAATAGTAAATCGTAAGGCATTTGCATAAAAACCTGAATATTTTTAGTGTACGCTAATTTTCAAATTAGTAAATTATTTCTCCGCTTTCACCATGCGTAGATTCCCATATAAATCGTTGCGAATCTGCACTTTCGTAAATCCGGTTTGTTCAAACAATGCCACAGTTTCGTTTCCCAATGACTGATTGATTTCTACATAAAGCGAGCCCCCTGATTTCAATTTCTGAAATGCGGTCTTGGCAATTGCCTCGTAAAACAACAGCGAATTGGTATCCGGCACAAACAGCGCCATCGCCGGTTCAAAATCGAGTACATTTTTCTGCATTTGCCCTTTTTCATGTTCCAATACATACGGAGGATTGCTCACAATCACATCAGCCTGAAGCAAGTTTTCGGCAAATCCGGCAGCCAATACATCGGCTTGAAAAAAGTCAACATCCACGCCATTGTTTTGTGCATTTTCGCGTGCCAAATCGAGGGCTTCCGCTGATATATCGCAAGCCAACACCTTTGATTGAGGCATTTTTTTTGCCAATGTTATAGCAATGCAGCCACTTCCGGTACAAAGATCAATGAGGTAAGAGTGCTCATTTTTTGTCTCTTCCAATATCCATTCCACCAACTCTTCGGTTTCGGGACGGGGAATTAGCACTCTTTTATCTACTTTAAATAGTAACCCGTAAAATTCGGTATTTCCCACCACATATTGCACAGGTTCATGTTGCTTTAGCCTTTCCACAAGGGATTTCAGCGTGTTTTGCTGCTCATTGGTAAGCGGAGGAAAATTATTCGACAAAACCTGAGTACGCGAACGTTGTGTGATATGTTGCACAATATCCACCGCAATATTTCGTGCTTCGTTGGCGGCATAAATATGCTGCAACTCATTAATAATTTGTCGAATATAGTCCATTTTCGAATTTTTTCTTAAGATTGCAAACTTACTAAAAAAAGCGGATTGAGACTCAATTAATTTTAACAAGAGTGGAGTTGCCTCTTTTTTACTACCTTTGCAAACCTAATTTTTGACCTTACGGCATGGACAAGTTGCGATTTATCAGTTTTGCGAGCGGCAGCAGCGGCAATTGCTTTTTTGTGGGCAATACCTCACAAGGAATATTAATTGACGCAGGTATCGGCGTTCGCACGATTAAAAAAAGACTTAAGGAAATTGGCATGGACTTTTCCAATATTTTGGGAGTGTTTATCACCCACGACCATTTCGACCATGTAAAATCGGTGGTTCCTCTCGGAGAAAAGTTGTTTATTCCGCTTTATGCAACTGCCGAAACTCATCATTCAATCAATCAATTACAACAAACTTCGGAGCAGCTCCGTGCAAGTCAGCGCAACATTAAAAAAGAGGTGCCTGTTATTCTTGGCGACTGGGCTATTACGGCATTCGAAGTGTCGCACGATGGCACCGATAATGTAGGCTATACTGTTGAATATAAAGGGAAAATATTTACGTTGGCAACCGACCTCGGCTACGTGTGCGAAAGTTCAGCCAAATATATTGCCAACACAAACTATCTGGTACTTGAAGCCAATTACGATGAAGAAATGTTGACCAACGGCCCCTATCCCCACATGCTGCAAGAGCGCATCCGTAGCAATACCGGACACTTAAGCAACAGTGAAGCAGGGCGGTTTCTTGCAGAAAATTATTCGGAAAAACTTGAGTACATCTATCTTTGTCACCTCAGCCACTCCAACAATCTTCCCGATTTGGCATACTGCACTGTAAGCGAACTGTTGGCCGAAAAAGGCATTATTGCAGGTCGCGATGTACAACTTGTTACGCTCGAAAGAACCAATCCTTCAAAACTTTACGTGTTTGAATAAAGCTTTTTATTTCAACAATTCCTCAATCTTAGCCACCATTGTCTTAAACTCTTTTTCGTTGTAAAGCCTTGTCAGAAAGACAATTTTCCCCTCTTTATCAATAATCACATTGCGGGTAACACCGGCTTCTTTTTCGGCATAAAGTTGAAAATGAGCAGCTCCAGGGTCTAAAGCCATTGGATAAGTAATGCCTGTACTCAGTTTGAAATTCTTTGCCACATCAAGCGGTTCGTCACGATCAATAGCAAATAGCGCAAACGCCGGATTTATTTTCCATCGTTGCCAAATATCGCGTTCAATAAAGGGCATCTCCTTTCGGCACACACTACACCAACTTGCTGTAAATTGCAGCATCACCACCTTACCCCGCAATGACCACAATCCGACTGTACTCCCATCGGTCAGAGTCAAGGTAAAATTAGGTGCTACTTGCCCCACTTTCACAATGTAACCACGCGTATCACTTTCCTTATCAGTCGATTTCGTAGTTGTTTGAGCATTTGCCGAAAAAATCAGTAATAAAGTAAAACCGACAACAAAAATTCTTTTCATCTTCCTATCATTTAAATAATTACAATAAAACCAATGCCTTTTTTCGCCTCTGCGCAAAAAAGGCTACCTTTGCAAAGGTAAAAAAACGTTTTTGATTGACCAATAAATGATTGAAATCATCCCCGCTATTGACATTATTGATGGCAAATGCGTACGACTTTCGCAAGGCGATTACGAGCAGAAAAAAATATATAACGAGCACCCACTCGAAGTGGCGAAGCAATTTGCCGATGCCGGAATTCGTCGTCTGCATGTGGTCGATTTAGATGGTGCAAAAGCGCAACATATTGTCAATCATCGTGTTCTTGAAAATATTGCCTCACATACAAATCTGGTTATTGACTTTGGCGGCGGACTGAAAAGCGATGACGACCTGCGTATTGCTTTTGAATGCGGGGCTGCAATGGTTACCGGCGGCAGCATTGCGGTAAAACAACCCGATGTGTTCACTGCGTGGATAGAGCGTTACGGTGCCGAACGCATCATTCTGGGTGCCGATGTGCACGACGAGAAAATTGCTGTCAACGGCTGGTTGGAAACTACCGACATTGAGTTGATGCCATTCATTGACGGTTATCGTCAAAAAGGTATCACCAAAGTGCTCTGCACCGACATTGCCAAAGACGGGATGTTGACAGGAACTTCCATTGAACTGTATAAAAAAATTATGGGTAAATTCACTGATTTACAATTAATTGCAAGTGGAGGGGTAAGCAGCATTGAAGACATTGAAGCTTTGAATGAAGCAAAAATTCCTGCGGTAGTTTTCGGAAAAGCTATTTATGAAGGAAGAATACAATTATCTGAATTGAAACGATTTATATAAAATACTATGGAGTTAGATTTCAAAAAAGGCAATGGCCTGATTCCTGCAATCATTCAGGATGTCGTGACCAATAAAGTGCTGATGCTAGGCTATATGAACGAAGATGCATACTCAAAAACCGTTGAAAGCAAACAGGTTACTTTCTTCAGCCGCACCAAAAACCGACTCTGGACAAAAGGCGAAGAGAGCGGCAATTTTCTGAATGTGGTCTCAATAGCAGCCGATTGTGATAACGACACTTTGCTCATCAAAGTACACCCTGTGGGTTCTGTTTGCCATACCGGAGCCGATACCTGCTGGAACGAAACCAACAAGGACGACATTGCATTTTTGCGTTATTTGCAAGACTTTATCGAATGTCGTAAACAAGAGATGCCCGAAGGTTCGTACACCACTTCGTTGTTCAACAAAGGCATCAACCGCATGGCCCAAAAGGTGGGCGAAGAGGCTGTAGAAACGGTGATTGAAGCCACCAACGGCACCGACGAACGGATGATTTACGAAGCATCCGACCTTATTTATCACCTAATAGTGTTGCTAACGTCCAAAGGTTACCGACTCGAAGATCTTGCCAACGAATTGAAAAAGAGACACAAAGAATAATTTGATAATTATTCCATATGCTAATGTCCCAATTCAATTGGCAGTTCACACATTTGCATATTAGCATATTAACGCATTCGCATATTATGAGATACTATAGCACCAACCGACAATCACCTATCGCATCGCTGCAAGAGGCTGTTGTAAAAGGGCTTGCACCCGATAAAGGACTTTATATGCCGGAAAAGATCAACACTCTTCCGGCTGATTTTTTTGAAACGATTGATCAATTGTCATTTCAGGAAATAGCATATCGCGTGGCTGATGCTTTTTTCGGAGAAGACATTGATACAAAAACGCTGAAAAAAATTGTGTATGAAACACTTAACTTTGAAACTCCGGGTGTAAAAGTAGAAGATGACATCTACAGTCTTGAGCTTTTTCACGGGCCAACTTCGGCATTCAAAGATGTGGGAGCACGTTTCATGGCGCGATTGCTGAGCTATTTTATTAAAAAACAGGGTCAAACTGATGTCAATGTGTTGGTGGCTACCTCGGGCGATACCGGAAGTGCTGTCGCCAATGGGTTTCTCGGCGTAGAGGGTATTCATGTGTATGTGCTCTATCCCAAAGGTTTGGTGAGTGAAATTCAGGAAAAACAGTTCACTACGTTGGGGCAAAATATTACCGCGCTCGAAATTGACGGTACTTTCGATGATTGTCAACGTATTGTAAAATCGGCTTTTATGGACGAAGAATTGAATGCCCACCTCAATCTTACTTCGGCCAACTCTATCAATGTAGCGCGTTTTCTACCACAGGCTTTCTACTATTTCAACGCGTATGCACAACTTAAAAAAGCAGGTAAAGCCGACCAAATGGTAGTTTGCGTGCCAAGCGGCAACTTCGGTAATATCACCGCCGGACTATTCGGCAAACGAATGGGATTGCCCATTAAACGCTTCATTGCGGCAAACAACAAAAACGATATTTTCCTACAATACCTGCAAACAGGCACCTACTCACCACGTCCCTCTGTGTCCACACTGGCCAATGCAATGGATGTGGGCGACCCAAGTAATTTTGCCCGTGTGCTCGACCTCTATAAAGGTTCTCACGAGAAAATTTGTAATGACATCTCGGGATTTCGTTATTTAGACGACCAGATTGCCGAAGCGGTTAAAAGCTGCTATCAAACAACCGGTTATTTGCTCGACCCGCATGGAGCCTGTGGCTACTTGGGACTAAAAGATGGTTTGCACAAAGGCGAAACAGGCGTATTTCTCGAAACAGCTCATCCGGCAAAATTCGTGGATACGGTGGAGGCTATTCTCCAAGAAAAAGTTGCCATTCCCGAAAAGCTGCAAGCTTTTATGCACGGCCAAAAACTGAGTATTGAGCTATCGAAAGAGTTTGTTGATTTCAAAGAATTTTTATTGAAAAAATAAAAGCAACTGCTTTATTTTACAAGCAAGGCAGGGATGCCATACA
>Ga0302286_10000168_pt1 | contig 55031 bp, 46 predicted proteins | sample III_Fen_E2_3_FD_198765 | JGI IMG/M metagenome (GOLD analysis project Ga0302286, IMG submission 198765) | Peat permafrost microbial communities from Stordalen Mire near Abisko, Sweden - III_Fen_E2_3 | ecosystem: Environmental > Terrestrial > Soil > Wetlands > Permafrost | place: Sweden: Abisko...
CACCATCATCTGCAATTTCAAATATAAGATTGTTTTCAATCACCTGTAAACTAAGATTTACTTCAGTAGCTTTCGAATGTTGTGCAATGTTAGCCATAGCACTCTGAAATACCTTAAATAAAACGGTAGACTCATTTTGGTGTAATTGCACATCCGGTTCGGGACTATTAAACTCACATTGAATTTGATTACTCAATTCAAATTCTGAAATATACAATTTTATAGCCTCTGTGAATCCCATGAGGTGAAGTACTTCATGCCTGAGCCCGCTCATTAGTTTTACCGAGTTGGCCAGCGACTCTCCGGCAATGTCATAAGCGCGATCTAATTTTTCAAACAAATCATCTGATATCAATTGAAAATCTTTATCAACCACTTTCTTTTTCAATAAGCCTATATCCATTTTCAAAGCTGCCAGAGTTTGATTTAATTCATTATCAATCCTGTCAGCTAAAAGTACTTTTTCTTCTTCTCCTACATTTTGCAAGTGCGAAGCAAACCGCCTCAACAAACCTTGAGATTCCACCAGCTTTTTTTCTGCAAGTTTTTTATCAGTAATATCATGGATCACTGTCAACGTGCATTTCTCATTGTTTATATTTATGATTTCGCCCGATATTTCACCCATAATTCTCTCCCCCGATTTTTTTTGAAACGGAAATTCAACATTGCTTGCAGCCCCTGTTTCATTTAGTAGTTCAATAAAATGGCCTCGATCGGCAATATTTGACCAGATATGCAATCCTTCCGTTGTTTTACCTGTAGCTTCCATTGCATTATATCCCAATATTCGTTTAAAACCATCATTCACCTCTACAATTTTACCGTCCGACAACCGCGCTAACATAATAGCATAGGGAGCTGAATGAAATGCTTTCGAGAATTTTTCTTCCTGCGTACTAATATCGCTCAGCAATCGCTTATTGACCATGAGGGTTAGAAAAAACACAAGTAGAAGAAACAAAGTTTGATAAGATATAACCACAAACATATCAAAACCCCTGCCATGATAATAATCTAAAGAGAGGTGCTTACTAAAAAAGAAATAAAGAATGCGACTAAGATTAACTACCGAGAATAAAACAAACACAATACCTACATGAAAATAGATGCGGGAAAATATTTTAGTCAGCCTTCGCAGCAGTAGCCAGGCACATTGTGAACAAATAATCAAGTAAACTATCGCCGAATTAAGGTTTCGGATAGCCAGATTTGAATTTACATAGGTAAAGTAGGTGTGAACAACAAAAAATGCAACGATTAGTATTATGTTGTGTAACTGATTACTTTTCTTATCTGCGAAATATTCAAGCCCTATAAATCCCAATAAAGCTCCGGTTACCCCCAAGGTATTCGACACATCAATCGAAATAAACTTAGAAATATAGCCACGAAGAAAGATCAGTCCTATACACAGAACTTGAAAGAGCATATCCAAAACTAAATATTCTATTCCTTTAAAACGATCACGAGCCTGATACCAGAGAAAGAACATTACTGTAAGGCATACCAAAGCAGTAAGCAGGAAATTAAAGAAAACCGTTCTTAAATCTAATTCAATCATAAAATCAGGATTTTAATCCATTCGTCTAGTCAAAAGAACAAGTACTGGAGAATTTGTATTGATTACAAGAATAATTCAGACTGCAAACGTACAAAATAATAGTAGACGGACAAACTTTTATACGAATTTGTCACATAAGAAAACTAATTAAAGACAATCTGGATTATCTGTACAAACTCACATTATGAATCCAAAGTTCGTTTGTTTTATTCTGCTGATCATTGCTATATTAATATTAAATCCATTTACAGTCCTTGCACAAACATCACATTTTTCGTACTTTTGTGCCACTTTTCAGTTCAACACACCATCAGCTCAACGATAACAACTTTATGGAAAAAATTATCATCCTCGATTTCGGTTCACAAACCACACAATTAATTGCACGTCGCTTACGCGAGCTTAATGAGTATTGCGAAATTCTGCCTTACAACAAGTTTCCCGAACAAACCGATAATATCAAAGGAGTTATTCTTTCCGGAAGTCCCTTTTCAGTATACGATCCTACGGCATTTAAAACAGACTTAAGTTCTATCCGCGGAAAATTTCCGGTATTAGGTATCTGTTACGGAGCACAGTTTATGGCTTTTACTTCCGGCGGCAATGTAGAATCGGCCGGATCGCGCGAATATGGTCGTGCTAATCTTTCGTTTATCGACCCGAATGATGCTTTACTGAAAGGTATTAAATCCGGCTCACAAATATGGATGTCACACGGTGACTCTATCACCCGGATTCCTGATACATTTAAAAAGATTGCCAGCACCGACGATGTTGATCTGGCAGCTTTTCACATCGAAGGAGAACAAACCTGGGGCGTACAGTTTCACCCCGAAGTATTTCACACCATCGATGGAACCACCTTATTGGATAATTTCCTTAATATTTGCGGATGCTCTAAAGAATGGTCACCAGCCTCGTTTGTAGAAAGCACAGTAGCCGATCTGAAAAAGCAATTGGGCAATGACAAAGTGGTATTGGCTCTCTCTGGTGGTGTCGATTCATCGGTAGCTGCCGTATTGCTCAACAAAGCCATTGGTAAAAACCTTACCTGTGTTTTTGTCGATCATGGTTTACTCCGCAAAAACGAGTTTGAAAATGTAATGAAAGATTACGAGCACCTTGGTTTGAACGTAATCGGAGTAAATGTAAAGGAGCGTTTCTACAAAGCGCTGGCAGGTGTTTCCGACCCGGAAAAGAAACGTAAGATCATCGGTTCTGGCTTTATCGATATATTCGACGAAGAAGCTCATAAAATAAAAGATGTAAAATGGTTAGCCCAAGGCACCATTTATCCCGATATTATCGAATCACTATCTATTACCGGGACAGTGATTAAATCGCACCACAATGTGGGCGGACTCCCCGAGAAAATGAATCTGAAGCTTTGCGAACCTTTACGCTTACTTTTCAAAGATGAAGTACGCCGCGTAGGAGGGCAGCTTGGCATGATGCATCACCTTATCAAACGTCAACCTTTTCCAGGACCGGGATTGGCAGTGCGCATTCTGGGTGATATTACCGCTGAAAAAGTGCGTATCCTGCAGGAAGCCGATGACATCTTCATCAGCGGACTGCGCGAATGGAATCTATACGACAAAGTTTGGCAAGCGGGGGTTATTCTGCTTCCGGTTCAATCGGTTGGTGTAATGGGCGACGAGCGTACGTACGAAAACGCTGTTGCACTCCGTGCCGTAACTTCTACCGACGCCATGACAGCCGACTGGGCACAACTTCCTTACGAGTTCCTGGCCAAAATGTCAAACGAAATTATCAATAAAGTGAAAGGTGTAAACCGGGTAGTATATGATATTAGCTCTAAACCACCCGCAACTATTGAGTGGGAATAATGATACTTCACGATATTAGCCTTCGGCGTTATTTATACTTCGTATGATATTAGTCTCCGGCGTTATTTATACTTCGTATGATATTTGCCTTCGGCGTTATTAGCTTCGCGATATTTATTGTTATTGCGCAATATTTATTGTTATTAATGGAATTATTTCAAAGTGCAGTCTCAGTTTCTAAGATTGCACTTTGTGTATTTAGTAATTTGAGGTTAACTTTGCACTTCAATTATAAATTGTGCATTATCCATTATGAATTATGTTGATTGATACCCATTCCCATATATATTCCGAAGAGTTCAATGCCGATCGCACCGAAGTTATTCTACGTGCCAGAGAAGCAGGTATCCAGCAAATCATCCTGCCAAATTGCGACAGCAGTACATTACAGCCAATGCTAGCTTTGGAAGCTGAATATCCCGATTACTGCTATGCTGCAATTGGCTTACATCCAACCAGTGTAAAAGAAGATTACGAAACCGAACTGGCTTTGGTAAAGTCAGAACTGGAGCGCCGGAGCTATATTGCCGTGGGCGAAATAGGTATTGATTTGTATTGGGACAAAACTTTTCTAGCTCAGCAAACAAAAACATTTCAACAGCAAATCGACTGGGCATTGGAGTATAAGCTACCTGTCATTATTCATACCCGCGATTCATTCCGCGAAACAATGAATGCCTTAGCACCATATAAAAACAGTGAACTTAAAGGAGTGTTTCATAGTTTCACCGGTAGCATCGAACAGGCGCAGGAAATTATAAACTTCGGAGGATTTTTACTGGGCATCAACGGTATTGTTACATTCAAAAACTCCGGTTTGGCTGCTGTAGTATCGCAAATCGACCTTAGGCACATCCTGCTCGAAACAGACTCACCTTATCTCACACCCGCTCCACACCGCGGCAAACGCAATGAAAGTGCCTACGTGCAACTCGTTGCTAATAAACTAGCTGAAGTGTACAATTGTTCTATAGAAGATATAGACCGCCAAACGACCCAAAATGCGAAAGACTTATTCTCAATTTAATTCTGCCATTCTTCAATCTTAATTTTCGTATCTCGGTTTATTTTTATACATTTGCGCTTCCAAAAAATACGGAGAGGTGCTCGAGTGGTTGAAGAGGTACGCCTGGAAAGCGTATATACCCCTAAAGGGTATCGAGAGTTCGAATCTCTTCCTCTCCGCAAATAGAATTTCAAGAACAAGTAAAAGCCTGTAAAATCAATGATTTGCAGGCTTTTATATTTTCATGTAGTTCACAAAATATTCAATATCTATCAATCTGCAGGTGCTGAATTCGGTGGACTTCAAAAATAAAAGCATCACCTCCACCTATTTTGGGCTAAAAATGTTTATAATCAAGATGTTCAAAGATTGAACATCTTGATTGGGAATCAAAAAGAAAGTATTTTTGAAAACTTTTTAAAGGTTACCACAATGAACACAAAACTATCCATTCTCTTTTTCGTAAAGAGAACAAAAACAAACACTGATGGGCTTTTACCCATCTTCATTCGCGTTACAGCAAACGGTGAACGCATCGAATTTAGCACAAAGCGCTTTACTACTTCAGAAAAATGGTCTGTAGAAGGCAATCGTATGAAAGGCACCAGTGCCGAATCAAAAGCCACCAATTCTTATCTCGATACGCTAAAAGCAAAAGTATACGATTACCAGCAACAGCTTATCCGGGAAGACGAAATTGTAAATGCAGAAAACATGCGAAACAAAATTCTGGGTATTGAAAAACGCAGTCACATGCTTGTTAGTATTTTCCAACAGCACAATGACGAAATTAAAGCCCTTATAGGCAAAGATTACGCTTTGGGCACACTCACCCGCTATGAAACATCATTGAAACACACAATTAATTTCATGCAGTGGAAATACAAAGTTTCCGATATCGATATCAGGAAGATCGATCATGAGTTTATTACAAGCTACGAATTCTATTTGAAAAGCGTTTGTAATTGCTGCCAGAATACAACATCGAAGTACATCAAGAACTTTGGAAAGATTATTCGCATTTGTCTGGCCAATGGCTGGATTCAAAAAAATCCTTTTATAAACTACAAAAGTAAGATGGTGGAAGTCGAACGAGCATTCTTATCTCAGGAAGAAATTGCAACGATGTTCAAAAAAACATTTGGCACCGACCGGCTTAATCTGGTTAAGGATATATTCCTTTTCAGCTGTTTTACAGGTCTAGCCTATTCTGATGTAAAGAAACTATCTAGGAAAAATATAGGTATTGGAGTTGATGGTGAGCGTTGGATTTTTATAAATCGGACCAAAACGGACACGCGTTCCAATATTCCGTTATTGCCAATTGCCTCTGCAATATTAGAGAAATACGAAGATCACCCTCAGGTAGTCAATCAGGAAAAACTTTTACCGATTCTCAGCAACCAAAAAATGAACTCTTACCTGAAGGAAATAGCAGACGTCTGTGAGATAAACAAAGAACTGACATTTCACATTGCCCGACATACATTTGCCACCACCGTCACACTTTCAAATGGAGTCCCGATCGAGAGCGTTTCTAAAATGCTAGGGCATAAAAATCTCAAAACAACTCAACACTACGCTAAGATTTTAGATTTGAAAGTAAGTGACGATATGAAGATTTTAAAAGATAAATTTGGAAATGCCGATCAATTAATAATAAAAAAATCACTGGGATAGCTACTTAGAGACCTCTGATAAATTATATTTTTCCATTTTACTGCTATAAGGTGTAAATTTCAATAAATAGAAATTTACACCTTATATTATTTTACAATTAAATTTTCAATTGAAATACACAACTGAAATACAGAATTTTATTCCTGTATAATTATTCCATTTGCTATTGATCGTATTTCCAAATTACTCATTTTAAAGAATTTTATCTATCTTTGCACCCCGTATTTGGTTCGCTCCTCTACCCTCGTAGAAAGCGATTAAAAGGGAATCAGGTGAAAATCCTGAACAGTCCCGCTGCTGTAAGCTCTTAGATTAATGATAAATTGTTCGCAATTTTGTCATTAATTAAAACGTTTTGAACAACACTTTTGCCACTGAAACATCAGTTATCAGTTATCAGTTGAAGTCAGTCTGACTTTTTTACTGTTTACTGTGCACTGACATCGGGAAGGCGTTCAATAATGGGAGTAAGTCAGAAGACCTGCCGGTATGTATCGATTTATAGCTTTCGGGAGAAAAGCAAATAATCAGCAGGCCAGTATTTAGTATTCTTGTATGTCACTTTTGCCTTCGTTTGTTTTTATTTTCCCTTGTTATAAATCGGAAGTTTTGTATTTCACCAATTTAAATAACAATGAAAGTAAAAAACTCAAAACACCTAAGAAGTTCAAGCAACGGGAAGTTTGTTTGGATTTGCCTTTTTCTCGCAACTATTCTTTTTCCAAAGAATGTATTTTCACAACAAAGTAGTATCGCCGATTCTATTCACCACATTGACGAAGTAACAGTTACTGCATTAAAAAATAAAAAGATGCTGGTTACCCGTTTAAATGTTCCACTCGCGTACCTGCCTCTGTCTGTTTCGTCAATATCGCGCGACACATGGGATGCAAGAGGCATTACAAATATACAGGATGCCATCAAGTTTCTACCCGGAGCTCACATGCGCACCGTATACGGAGCATATCAACGTCTCGAAGTAAGAGGTTTTGATGTAACTCCTATTATGATAGACGGAGTGAAAGACGAACGCTTTGTTCCACCTGGTAACTCGGCTCCTTTTCCCGATTTCGCCTCAGTAGAGTCCATGGAATTATTAAAAGGGCCGGCATCCGTTATGCACGGACAATTTGCGGCAGGAGGTATTCTGAATGTTATTCGCAAAGCTCCGACGACTTCCAATATCCTGAATACCCGCTTAACCTACGGCTCGTACGACAACAAACAAGCCATGATCGATTTCGGTGGACCGATCAGTAAATCATTTCGTTATCGAACAGTATTCAACTGGGCGGATGCCGAAGGATACAGATATACCAACGACAAGCGGCTTTCTGGTTATTTAGCACTGGACTACGACATAAGCACTAAACAATCATTGGAACTAAGAGGAGGTTTCAACAAAGATAAATATGGAACTGATGTTGGGTTACCGCCCACAATGTCCTCAGATATTTATAATCTTGACGGGACACTATATCTGAATAAAGGAGCTTCGTTACCTGGACTTAATAGCCGCTCGCGATACAATAACCAATCTGATTTTTTCATCAACAACGGAATGAATGTTTCGGCTCAGTATACGAATAAATTCTCAGAAGCATTTCAATTACATGAATATGCAACATATACCTATGATCTGCTGGATTATTTCAGCACTGAGCCTTTGTCGTATCTCACAAGCAATCAAGCTATATACAAGCAGTACTACAATGTAACAGCTGGCGACGGAAGCGTGTCTAAAAAATACATTTGCCTGGATACCGTTCAACTAAATAATCCCCTGCGATTCGCCCATAAATCGAAAATGATAAACAACCAACTCGAATTTTCAGGGAAAGTCAGGTTAGGTAACATAAAGTATAACTATGTGGGAGGATATAGCTTTGTAGGATACTTCAGAGACTCGTACAAAGGTTATAGCTTGGCTCCAAAAACGGATAAATTAAACAACACTTACGATGTGTATGGCCCTGGACTTTATTCAAAAGTTTCGGTCAACGATCCTCAGAGTCAAGGTTACATGGAGACAAGGTTCAGTAAAGTATATCCCTCTCAAATGTTCAGCCATGGGGTTTATCTGCAAAATTTGCTAGACCTTGACAAACATTTAAAACTGATGCTCGCAGGCAGATACGACTACGTGGAATACAAAAAAACACAAACAGACGATAATGTTACTGATCGTAAATGGGCATATACAAGAACACAACCCTATTCAACAACCGAAAATTCAGCATTTACCTATCGGGCCGGACTGGTTTACCTGCCCGTAGAAGCGTTATCGGTGTATGGTTCGTACTCTAATTTTTTCCAACCATATCGCGATTTCTACAGCAATACAACTATCTATATTGATGCAAACGGCAAGCGGTATGACCCGCAAAACAGCAAAGAAGTGTTTAAACCGCAACGCGGTTATCAAGGAGAAATAGGCACAAGATATTCAATCAGAAACATTTTTCAGGTTACTCTCAATGCCTTCTATATAAAACGAACGAATGATAAAAAGACCCTGACCACCGTGCAGGAAGACGGAGTTAGTAAATCGGTTGTTGGTCAACTAGGCACCACCATATCAAAAGGAATTGAGTTCGAGACTGGTCTGAATCCTTGCAAAGAGTTAGCATTGTCTGCCGGTTATACCTACACACACGCCACAGTTGGAAACATACAAAAGAATGACTATCTCACCGTTGATGGCGATAAGGGAGTGCAATTAGCCTACGTTCCTCGAAATATGTTCTACAGTACTGCTGATTATTCATTTTCCTCAAAACTTCTACAAGGTTTAAAATTCAACTGTACGCTTTCCTTCACAGACAAAATGTACAGCAACTTGACCAAAGATGTTACCTTACCTGCTCATTTTCTAGCAGATATGGGAGGTTCTTACAAATTGAATAACGGGGTTACTATCTCTGCCAATCTGAACAATGTTTTCGACAAACATTATTCAACTAATACGCTCGGACGGCAAATCATACCGTCAATTGGTCGCAATTACACTATCTCATTGGCTTATAATCTCTAATATAAATGATAAAAAAAAATCTTTATAGTTTTCACAGGATGTTGGGCGCAATGCTCAGCATCCTGTTTGTCCTCTGGTTTTTCACCGGTTTTGTGATGATCTATCACAATTTTCCCAAAATGAAAGACTCAGAAAAATACAGAGGTTTAGCCATATTTTCACCTGACTCGCAGCACCATGTTGACACATTGCTCAAAAAAACACCCACTGCACAGTTAGACTATCTATCCCTGAAATCGGATTTGAAGGGAAAATTTCAACTCATCTTCAGTACAGCACAACGCCAGCATGTGATAAACGAGCATGGCATTACATCGGACAGATATTCCTTTAAAGAAATAAAAAGCTATGCATCAAGAGTAAATACTGCCCCCATAAACAAAGTAGACACATTAAACAGCTTGGATAGGTGGTTAACGTACGACAAATATAAAGATGACTTCCCTGTATATAAATTTCATTTTACCGATAAGCATCATTCCGAACTATATGTATCTTCACTCACAGGAGAAGGTTTACAATATACTAATTCCAACAGTCGCTTTTGGGCCTGGGTGGGAGCCATCCCCCACTGGCTGTATATTGCCAACCTAAGACATTATACCAATACATGGAAAACAACGGTTATCGTTCTTTCCGGTATCGGATCAGTGATGTGTATTTCAGGATTGACAATTGCACTTATCGCGTTTTACCGACAATTTAAGCATCGCCGACAAATACTGAGTCCTTATAAGAAAGTCATGTATAAATGGCATCATATAACTGGATTTTTCTTCGGGTTCTTCGTTTTTACTTTTGCATTCAGTGGCATGATGTCACTCCAGAAAGTACCCCAATGGCTCATAAAAACCAGTAACCAAAGTATAGAAACAGCATTAAGATTGAATCCTGTTCTACCCATAGCATCATATCGGCTGGATTACAAATTGATATTGAAAAAGCATGCCGGACATATCAAAAAGTTAGAATGGACTTCATTTGGCAAGAAGCCCTATTATAAGGCTATTATTGACGACAGTACACATTATGTAGATGCTACGTTGGATAGTTTGAAAGAGTTATCATTAACGCCAAAAGATATAAAAGAGCGTATTGCTCTCTTACAAACCGAGCCGGTCAAAGTTCAACAGATAAATAAGTACGACAATTACTATATTCATAAAAAAGACAAACTACCTCTTCCTGTCTACAAAGTAACGGTTTCGGATGCAGATAGTACTGTTTACTATATCAATCCAAAGACGGCTGAAACACGCTACTTCAATAGTAATCTCAAAATACGTAAATGGACTTATCAAGCCCTACACAGCTTCACGGTCAAACAGATTCTGGATAAACCTGTTTTATGGAATTTTCTGATGTGGTCTTCCATGTTGGGAGGCACTGTAGTATCACTTACTGGATTTTGGTTAAGCATTCGGTTTATAAAACGTAAAATAAATGGGAAACAGAGGTATTGATACAGACACGATCACTAAGCACAGAAACAATTAATTTCATATAATTTAATAAATACAAAAAGGAAGAGAACCTGACTTTGGTAGCAAGATTCTCTTCTTTTTTAAAGTGACTATTCTACAATACTATTAATCAACAATATTACAACAAACATATCCTTTCCTCCGATTAAATAAAAGTCAGGGAAACGCCGACTTTTAACTAACAGGTATTGTCATTTCTCAACTATTTTATACCTTTGCGTCTGCATTTGGTTCACTCCTTCGCAATTTCGCGAAAAGTGATTAAAAGGGAATTAGGTGAAAATCCTAAACAGTCCCGCTGCTGTAAGCTCTTTTTAAACGTTTTGAACAACACTTTTGCCACTGGTATTTACAGTTGACAGCTAATTGTTGATAGTTTGCAAAACTAATCATCAATTAATAAATCAACTAACATCTGGGAAGGCGTTCAATAACGGGAGTAAGTCAGAAGACCTGCCATGCATTTAAAGTTTTTAGCTTTCGAGGAAAGAGCTGAAGGACCAAAAATGGGTATCATCTTTTGTACTTACTTTTATTATTGACTGTTGTGTAGTATCTTAATACTGCATCTTCACCCCATTTTACATCTTCTTTTATATCCTTCTTCGGAAGCCGTTTACAAATTATTTAATTTATAATTTATGAAACTGCTTCGTCCATTTAATTCCGTATTTCTTCTCCTGATTATTGCATCCTTTCTTTCATGTTCAAACAGTTCTAAAAAAGGAACTGATGGACTAACGTCAAACGACTCTTTATCAGTCAAGTACTCCAAAGGATTTTCTATTCATTATTTCAAGGGTTACACTCAAGTCACGGTGAATAATCCATGGGTTAAAGGAACTGTCTATGCCAGATATTATTTGGTAAGGAACACAACGACTCAAGTACCCACTGACGGAACAAAAGTGATCATTCCTCTAAAATCGATGGCTTCTGCCTCTGTTACTCATTATGAATTTCTCAACCTACTTGGTGAATTAAATACCGTTACAGGTATTTGTCAAGCCAATATTGTTTATAATCCCATAATCCTAAAGGGAATTCAGAATGGCAAAATCATCGATTTAGGAGATGCTTTTCATATCAACCTGGAAAAGGTTCTTCAACTCCATCCTTCTGCACTAATGATGAGTGGATACAACCAAAACGATCCAAATGCCCAACGAATTTCTCAAGCCGGTGTCCCTGTTATTTATAATAATGAATGGATGGAAACAACTCCCTTAGGTCGTGCCGAATGGATCAAATTTGTAGCTGTATTTTACAATAAGGAACAACTGGCAGATAGCTTATTCCGCCTCATAGAGAATCGTTACAACGATATTAAACAAAAAGCGGCTAATGTGAAAGATAAGCCGAATATCATGATAGGTTCAAACTTTCGTGGTACTTGGTATATGCCTGCCGGACGAAGTTTTATGGGACAACTTTTTGCAGACGCGGGAACACGCTATTGTTACTCCAGAGATACCACTACCGGTAGTTTACCTTTGAATGTAGAAACGGTATTGAAAAATTTCTCCCAAACTGACGTATGGCTTAATTGCAATTATGCCTCACTAAACGATTTGTTGAAAGCCGATCCGAAACACAGGCTGTTTGATCCCGTAAAAAAGAAACAAGTCTATAACTTTAACAAACGCATGTTAGCCTCCGGTGCTAATGATTTTTGGGAGAGTGCCATTGCCCGTCCGGACTTAATATTAGCCGATGTCATTGCTATTCTGCACCCTGATATTTTACCGAATTATCAACTTTTTTACGCTGAAAAACTAAAGTAATGAAGTCATATTTAATCAAATATCAAATTGCCTTTATCGTTTATATTTGCAACCTCCCTGTTTTCGGATTTTCACAATATAAGACCGATAGCATTCATCATATCAAAGAAGTTATTGTTATTGCCAATCAGCAAAAAGAAGTAATTCCTTCTCAGAAGCTTACAGGAGAGGAATTAAAAAGCCTCAACAGCTTTTCTGTAGCCGATGCCATACGGTATTTCTCGGGAGTTCAAATAAAAGACTACGGCGGAATAGGAGGCTTGAAAACCGTTGATATCCGAAGTATGGGAACTAATCACATGGGCGTATTTTACGACGGCATTCAACTGGGGAATGCTCAGAACGGACAAATTGATTTAGGGAAGTTCTCACTCGACAATATTGAAGAGATCTCACTGTATAACGGACAAAAAAGTGAAATATTCCAGTCGGCAAAAGACTTCAGCTCGTCGGGAACTATTTATCTGCGTTCCCGTAAACCACGTTTTGAGAAAGGCAAAAATAGCCACACCAAAGCAGTTTATCGTACCGGTTCTTTTGACCTGATAAACCCCTCATTTCTATGGGAACATAAATTGTCCGATCATATATCTACATCATTCAACGCTGAATATATTTACTCTTCAGGAAAATATAAATTCAGATATAAACGAACTCTACAGAATGGAACTACAGCCTACGACACCACAGCTACAAGGCAAAATGGAGATATTCATGCATTACGTGCTGAAGCTGGTATTTACGGCACAATAGACCAGGGGCAATGGAATACAAAACTTTATTTTTACGATTCGGAGCGTGGAATACCCGGAGCAATTGTAAATAATGTATGGAAAAGGTCGCAACGTCAATGGGATAGAAACTTCTTTGCACAGAGTTCCTGGCAAAAATCCATCACGCCTAAATACGACCTGATGTTCAATTTGAAATACGCCAACGATTTCATGCGGTACCTCAACCCGGATACCACGCTGATGCACATTGATAACTCTTTCCGACAACAAGAGATATACGCCTCTATGGCGAATAAATACGCCATTACGAAAAACTGGGACGTAAATTTATCTGCTGATTTTCAGTGGAACACACTTAATTCCAACATGGCTGGATTTGTACGTCCTACACGGTTAACAACCCTGATTGCCGCAGCATCAGCCATTACATGGCAACGGGTAAAAATTCAGGGTAGTATATTGGCAACTTTAATCAACGAAAGCGTTGAAAAAGGAAATACCACCGCAGCCGATACCGTGAGCGCAGCACCTGACAAACAAGAAATTTCTCCGGCTTTGTTCATTTCTTACAAACCATTTGAAAAGCACGACCTTAGCTTTAGAGCATTTTACAAAGATATTTTTAGAATGCCCACATTCAACGATTTATACTACACCGACATTGGCAACATTGCTCTAAAGCCTGAATATACACACCAATACAACTTTGGTTTATATTATTCCAAAAGTTACAACAAAGGGTTTGTTAATAGTTTGCAGTTTCAAGCAGATGCCTATTACAATGAAGTGACCAATAAAATTGTAGCAGTTCCGAAAGGAAACGGTATGTATCGATGGATGATGATGAACCTTGGTTATGTAGAAATCCGGGGAATTGACTTGTCGGCAAGCGGAGTTTTCGAACCTGTAAAGAAAGTGTTTGCAAATATAAAACTATCCTATACGCACCAAAAGGCGCAGGATTTCTCAAAGCGAAAAAATGAAACACTTCAGGCAATTACCTATGGTGGTCAAATTCCGTACATACCTTGGAACAACGGGTCGGCTATTGTAGGACTGATGTATAAAGACTGGCGTGTGAATTACAGTTTTATTTATGTGGGCGAACGTTATCACAACTCCGCCAATATTCCTGAAAACTACGAACAGCCTTGGTACACGCACGATATGTCTTTTTCTAAAACATTTCAGCAAAAGCAATGGAATGGAAAAATTTCATTAGAAATCAACAATTTGTTTAGTCAGGATTACGAGGTAGTTCTCAATTATCCCATGCCGAAACGCAATTACAAAATAGCTTTATCTGTCGAAATTTAGCCCCCAACCCCTTCCCATAAAGGAAAAGGAAATAATACACAGTAATAATGGGAATCAGCTCATAAATCGGACATTTTAAAACAAAAAAAATAACATATACAATGCAGAAACGTACTCAAAAAATAAAAACATTCTTATGTCGCATTTTAGTCCCCCTTTTGGGGGGATTAATCGGGCTGACCTCCTGTCGTGAAGATATTGTGGTTTTTCCATCAGAAGAAACTAAAGTCGATTCAGTTACTACAACAGTGGAATATGCAGGTTTCTACTTACTAAACGAGGGTAACATGGGCAGTAACAAATCCACACTGGATTATTACAATTTTGAAACAGGCATTTACAAGAAGAATATTTATGCCGAGATAAACCCTACAGTTCCCAAAGAGTTGGGCGATGTCGGCAATGACCTTCAAATATACGGGAATAAACTCTATGCTGTTATCAATTGCTCCAATAAAATAGAAGTAATGGATGCAAAAACGACTAAACGTATCGGTCAAATCAATATCCCAAACTGTCGTTACATCCGGTTTCAGGGAAAATATGCCTATGTATCTTCTTATGCTGGACCCGTAGAGATCAACCCGAATTACACACAAAAAGGCTATGTGGCCAAAGTAGATACAGCTACGCTGGAAATTGTTGCACAGTGTATCGTCGGTTATCAGCCAGACGAACTGGAAATTATAGAGGGTAAAATATACGTGGCCAATTCAGGGGGATATATGGGAGCGGCAAACACAAGCAATTACGAACGAACCGTGTCGGTTATTGACCTGAATTCGTTTTCCGAAGAAAAACGTATTGATGTAGATTATAACCTGAACCGCATCAAAGCTGACACGCATGGAAACCTTTGGGTAACCTCCCGGGGCGATTATAAGGGGCATCCTTCCCGCCTCTTTTTCCTCGACCGCACGAAGCAACAGGTTACCGATACCGTACCCATTGCTGTCAGTGATTTTTGCATTGTCGGCGATTCGCTCTATGCTTACAGCGTGGAATGGAGTTACATAACCTATACTAATGAAATCACTTACGCTATTGTAAATACGAAAACCCATAAAATTGTAACCCGAAACTTTATTACCGATGGCACCGATAAACAGATAGAAATACCTTACGGTATTTTGGTACATCCTCTTACAAAAGACATTTATATAACCGATGCTGGCGATTATGTAAGTCCGGGAATGCTTTATTGCTTCGACAAAACGGGTAAGAAAAAGTGGAATGTGCAAACCGGAGACATTCCTGCTCATTTTGCTCTATTACTAAAAAAGAAATAATTCTCAAACAGACAGCTTATGAAACGAAAAATACTACTTCTTTTTACAGTTTTCCTTTTTTTGAAAACTCTTGCCCAATCGCCTTACATTAATAAGGTGTACGACTTGCTGCCTGCACCGGGGCAATTTACCAATTCACTGCCTGACTATTCCACTGGAAATACCAAAGCAGACATTATCAAAAAGGCGCAGGACGCTATTGCTTACAACAATCAAGGTATGGTTTCACTCGGTGCGTATGGCGGATATATTGTTTTCGGATTCGACCACACAGTGGAGCATATACCGGGAAAATACGACTTCAAAATTCTCGGAAATGCCTTTTATTCTGCTTCCAACCCAAATGGTGAAGCCTCCCGCGAAGGAGGAAGCTGCGAACCGGGCATTGTGATGGTTTCTTACGACGAAAACGGCGATGGTTTGCCTAATGACACTTGGTACGAGCTGGCAGGGAGTGAGTACAACAGCACCAAAACTATTAAAAACTACCGGATTACTTATTACAAGCCCGACGAAAATAAGGTGCGCACACCCGACAATAATTACCCTTACCTGAACGACACCACTTACATCAAGTGGAAAGATAATCAGGGCGGACAGGGCTATGTGTCGCGTAACGTGTATCACGCGCAATCCTACTATCCTTCGTGGATTACAGCCGACAGTATTGTGTTCACTGGCTCTCGGCTTGCCAATAACTATGCCGACGAGAGCGGAAAGGGCAATTACTACGTAGGATATGCTTATCATTGGGGATATGCAGATAACCAGCCTAACACCGACGATCGCTCCGGCTTTAGCATCGACTGGGCGGTGGATGTCAACGGCAACAAGATAAACTTGCCGGGTATCGACTTTGTAAAAGTATATACCGCAGTAAACCAGTACAACGGATGGATAGGCGAAGTATCAACCGAAATACTGGGAGCAGAAGATCTCCACCTTACCGGCAATGACAATGATGTGCCTGTTTTCACCACAGGAGTAAGTCTGGATAAATCATCACTTACTATGAGTCCGGGACAAACGGCAACGCTCGTAGCCACTATAATGCCGACCGATGCCACCAATCCAAAAGTGACATGGAAGAGCTCTAATACTTCTGTGCTAACTGTAACTAACGGTGTGATTACTGCACTTGCCGAAGGTGTTACTACAGTGAGTGCTATCACCAACGATGGCTATTACATTGCCACTTGCACGGTACAGGTTAGCCGGATAAGCACTGGAACACCCGAAACTACTACGGAAAAACCCGCCGTCAGTTACTCCGACGGAACACTACGTCTGTTCTACTTGGACGGTTATCAGTGCTTACTCACCGACCTTACTGGAAAAATACTGCGCAGTTTCAGGGTGAACGGAACTGCCGTAAATGTCCCACTATCGTTGCCGAAAGGCATTTATTTGCTCAAAGCAGAAAATGCTTCGGCTCACAATACTTTCAAACTTCTTATTACGAGTAATTAAAACAAGAACAATATGATATTCGAAAAAATAAAACAGGAAAGTAAACCTCTGATCTCTTACGGAAACCATTGGGTATTGCTGTCCTTTTCTTTAATTAACAATTTAATTTTATTAGCATGAAAAAGTCTTTATTGCTTTTCGTCGCGCTCTTCTTGAGCGCAGGGCTTTTCGCCCAACAACAGAGAGTAGTCAAAGTGCAGGGAATCCCGCACGAGTTATTAACCAAGAAACTTGCAGAAGGTAAGTTGAAACAGAGACCGGTAAAGGGCAAATTAATCGCCTCAACTGCTCATATCGACCCAGGTTCTGTTAACTGCTGGGTAGGATGTCCTGTAACATCAGGTATCGACACAGCCTATCTGGCGGTGAAATTTACAGATGGAAAAAGATCCCTATCAGGCGACAGTATCCTCGTTTGGGGCTATCGTTGGGATACCACAAAAGGCGGATATCCGGTCACCAAGTACAGTGTAGATATGATTCGCGCCATTGCCAATGTCGATAAACGCTTCAGTGTGTTGCTACAACAGACAGGAGGCAGTTATAATTATACCGTAGGTGGTATCGGCTATAATTATACGGACGATGATTGCACCCGCGTTTCGTTGAAATTTGAATTGGATAGTGCGAAGAATAATCCAAATATCACGTTCAAATACATTGGCTCACCAAACTGTACTGTGAACGGGCAATTTGTGGTACCGGTAAGTCCGGCAAGCCTTGCTTCGGGGGCTATTACCGTGGCCAATAATACGGGAATTATCGAGCATCCGTTCAGTGCCAACTACGGCTATCCGGCGTATGATTACGACTATTGGGTACTGACAGATCCTACGAATACCGATTATGAATGGCTGGCTGGCTGGTACAAGGGCTACTGGACGTTCTACAACGCCGAAGGAGCGAGCGGTACATGGTCGGAATCCAACTACGGAGTTTCGTACCGTACGCTACAAAACCAAAGCGTAGATGGATTTGCATTTAACACGCAACCTTCTATGTGGCCTTCAGTAGTGGATATGAATGGTACCTATTCCTACAAAGATTGCTCTTGCGCACCAAGCAAAGCGAAAAGTAAACCGCATACTAAAACAAACAGGAAATAATCAGGATATAAATCAGGAAGGGATGTCCGACTAATAACGGGCATCCCTGTTCCTTTAAAAATTAATATATGAGAAAAATTAAACTCTTTCTTTTCTCCGCCTTTCTGCTGCTCCTTAGCGGATATACTCAGGCAACAGTAAAGACAGTAACCAGCGCGGATGGCGGGTCAACTGTAAGCGGTTCGCTCTATTTAGTTGCAAGAAGCTTGTCAGATGGCGACACCCTTACCTTTGCCGACAATGTAAAAAACATTAAGCTATCGACCGATATGATTATGTACAACAATACAAACAATACAACAACAGGTTTGTATGCAATTACGGTACTTGGCAAGGGGGTAACCATATCATCGATTTCAACGGCGCGTAAACTTTTTTGTGGACCAAGCAACATTGCCCAAGGTTTTTCAACGAACTATATTGTTAAAGATGTTAATTTCAAAAATCTCAATGTTATGGTTGCAGCCAAATCTTTTACGGCGGAAAACTGTACATTCAAAGCAGTAGGATACAATAATACGCTTACATTGCAAGCGGCTTTAAAAAATACCGATTATACCTATTTACTCAAGGGCTGTGCCTTTATCGGGAAAGGGAGCAACAGATCTGTTGTTTATCCCACTATCAACACCAATCCTAATCTGGCGATAACGCAATCCAGTTCCTTTGTCTCCTGTACGTTTATCAACGAAAACGGAACAAACAGCAGCGGAAATATATTTTATGAGTTAGCACAAACTCAAACGAGCTATGCACGGAGTACCACCTTTACCAACTGCGTGTTGTTAGACAATAGCTATTCGGATGCCAGTAGCTTCTATTCCGTAAAAGTTACCGGCTTTACTTCCAACGGCTACAACGTGATACAAGGTAGCGTAAACGGGGCGTGGAGCGCCAGCCCGAGCTGGGCGAAAGGCACCGACGTTATTCGGCAAGGCATGGATACCCCCTCGCCACTTACTATGCAGGCAGACACCGCTTACTTTGTGCATGTGGGAGGGGCGGCCTACCGCCACCTGCCGGCAAATGCCGCTGTTGACGGGGTTACCTTTCCGGCGAAAGATTTAGCAGGGAACACCATAAACTATACCAAAACCTCCCACAGTGGTGCCTGGCAATCTATTGACGGCACAGATACATCCGATGAGGTAGCCCTCACGGGCATTACCATTGGCGGTGCTTCAGACTCCACGAAAGTGTTTACCGAAACCACTACCCAACTTTCGGCAGGGGTGCAACCCAACGGCGTGACGGAACAGGGTTCTACCTGGCGCAGCACCAACGTGAGTGTTGCCACTGTGGATGCGACGGGATTGGTAACCTTTCTGCCCACCACGGCCGACACCGCCACCGTCAAAAGGGTAACCATTATCGCCACCTCGGTAGCCCTCAGCAGCGCGGGGAAACAGCTTTCCGACTCGGTTACCTTTATCGTGAAACCGTATGTACACGTGGCAAGTGTGAGTATAGGCACTTACACTTCTACTACTGCGGCGATTTACAGCAATACTACAATCAGTTCGCTTATCAACCAGAGTAGTGTTTATTTGACGACAAACGTTCTCCCCGCCAATGCCAACAACAAGGCAATCACCTGGTCGGTGGACGACACCAATATCGCCTCGGTCACTTTCTATAACAATCTTTGGTTCGTAAAAGGAAAAACCACGGGCACAACCACCCTACGGGCTACTGCCGCCGACGGTTCGGTGCAGGGCACGCGTACGCTTATTTTCCACGACAACAGCGTGTATGCCGATGCGGGCGGAATGTTTATGTTGACCGAAGGCAATTACCCGGGTACGGGACGGCTCAACTACCTCTTCCCTGATGGCAGCTGGGATTACGACGTTTACACCACTTTCAGCGGCGGGCGCACTTTCGGGGTTACCACCCAATATGGCGCTATTTACGGCGACAAAGCCTACTTCGTATCCAAGCAGGGACCGCGTTTAGTAGTAACCGATGCTGCGAAAATGACCGAATACCGCGAATTCTGGAATATAGGCTCGGTAGGTTCTAACAACATAGACGGTCGCTCTTTTCTTGGAGTGGACGAACATAAAGGCTATGTGGGCACTTCGAGTGGTATATGCGTAGTCAATCTGGATTCACTACCCATCGTAACAGGAGACCGTGTGGAGAACAGCAAAGTGGTGGACATAGCCGTGTCCAATCTGCCCTATACGGCGGTGACAGGAAGCGGCAGCAGCGACGGCGGACTATATTCCCAACAAATAGGGACAATGATCCGTGTGGGCGACCGTGTGTTTGCCGTGCAGCAGGGAGTGGGCTTATTAGTAATAAACGCCCTGACTAACCAGTTGGAAACAACCCTGAAGGGTTACAACTACGCCACCCTGACTTTGTCGAAAGACGGCTACTTGTGGTCGGGAACCACCAAATATGTTTCTACCGGTACGTTGGACGAAGAATCGAGCAACGTACTGTTGCGTATCGATCCATGGTCGCTCGAAGTCAAAGAGGTGGCACTTCCGTCGGGCTACGCGGGTCCCGTGTCTTACTGGGGAGCCTGGCAAGCCGATGCCGTAGCCGGTAGTCCCAAGGAAAATGTGCTTTATTGGACAGGCGACAACAACCACAAAATATATCGGTACGACATTGCCACCAACACGATTCAAACCTTTTTCGATGCGGCGGATATGGCACTTCCTTCGGATTTCCCCAGCTCCAAATGGGCAATGTACGGCACTTCCTTCGGCATTCATCCGGTGACGGGCGAACTATACGCATGGATTACGCTTTTCAATCTGTCAGCAACCAACCCTGAACGCCAGATATGGGAAGTAGTGAAGATAGATCCGCAGACGGACGATAAAACAGTGTATCCGATGGACAGGCAATACTGGTGGCCGTCAATGATGGTTTTCCAGGATAAACAGGCCCCGGTCATTTCCAATGCTCTATCATCTGTATCGCTGACAGCTACCCAACGAACAGCTAAATTATATATAGGAGATAAAATCACGGACGAGGATAACCAGAATGCTGCCATTATAAAAAGTGTGATTCTAAACGAAGGCGAAGGCCTAATCAATGCTCAGGTCTGGCGCGACTCACTGATAGTAACCCAGCTAAAAGATCTTTCAGCAGATGCACAAACCAGCTTCACACTGAAAGCCAATTCCAATGGGAAGATCGTGACTAAAGTGATTACTGTGAATTTAGAAAAGAGCATAACTCCCGTATCAATTACTACACAGCCTGCAAATGTAAAATTAGCGACTGGCAACACGGCAACATTTACTATTATTGCAACTGGCGACAATCTTGAATACCAATGGTACAAAAATGATGCTGCAGTCAATGGTGCTACAGCAAACACCTACTCCATTGCATCAACAACAGCCCTGGATGCTGCTAATTATTATTGTGTAGTTAAAAATGATGTTTCGTCAGTAATAAGTGATAAAGTTTCGCTAGCGGTACTGCAACCGGTCGCAATTACAAAGCAACCCTTAAGTGTAGAGTCAGTAATAGGAAGCCCGGCAACATTTAGTGTCATTGCAACCGGGGACGACCTTGAATACCAATGGTACAAAAATGATTTTTCAATCAACGGTGCTATATCAGGCACGTATACCATTGCATCAACAACGGCTCAGGATGCTGCTAATTATTATTGCATGGTTAAAAATGATGTTTCGTCAGTAATAAGTGATAAAGTTTTATTGAAGATCAATTTATCTACAGGAATAGAGACTGTTCAACAATCCGCCATAACTATTTACCCAAATCCGGTTAAGGACTACATTGAAGTGAACACAGACGGACGAATAGAAATATTCAATATGATTGGAGTATTATGTCAGCGTATTGAAAAATATACTGTAGGGCAAAAAATAGACATAAGCAACCTGTCTACAGGAAATTATTTAGTAAAGATAACTTCAAGTACAAGTATTTATATAAATAAGATGATAAAACAATAATGTAACTACTCAGCACCCTTCTATTTTACTAAATAGTTGTACATGTGTTTGGAATATAATAGAATGAGTTCTTTGCCACGGAGGGGCTAAATAGAATTCCCCCCAGTAAGCGAAGCGCAACTGGGGGATTATGGGAACAGATGATCAGACATTTGATTTTCAATTCGACTAATAAAATTGAAAATCAAATAATTACAAAAAAAAAGAGGGTCTGAGTAGTAACATAATAATATACAATCGATAGCCGATAAACGATCTAAATAAATTATTAAATGGAAAAACAATGTGAACGCTGCGGAGCTACATTTCAGTGTACGCTAAACGGGAGTTGTTGGTGTATGACTACACATTTCAGCGAAAAAATGAGAGAGTACATCGCTGGCTTATATGATGATTGCCTTTGTGAAAGCTGTGTAAAGGAGATAAAAGCAATGTTTGAAACCCCAAAAGAGTTTTCGCATAAAAACTAGTCTTTTATTAATCAAACCGGTATAGAATTTTATTGATGGATTTTATTTCATGGCAGAACTTATAGATTTCACTCTCTTTAACAAGAACTAACCTTGTCCGGTGAGCCTAAAAACAAGGAAGGAAAGCGTAAAAATACCCACTGTTTGACAACCACAGGGAGGATTTTGGGGATTTTAGCTTTCCAACCGTCAGTTTTTCGAGTGAAGCAGGATACAATAAACTATTTTCCGCTTATCTCTCTCCAATTTTGAGAGGGTGGCCGAAGGCCGGGTGAGGACTCTTGAACTTTTTTGCTTCGTTTTTTGGTTCAAGCCAATTGGAGCGAAGCGGAAATCGCCAACAAAAAAAATAAACTCTTTGGAGGCATAACTTGAAGTGGGGTTTGGGGTAAAACCCCAATGTAAAAACTATTCATTTTTATAAATGCACTACGGGTGGCAATAATATTCACTTACAAACAGCATGCTGACTGGTTCTCCTGTTTATTGGCATTCAGAAAGATAGATACAGCTGGTTTATAGGATGGTAATGCTAACGCAAGTCCGATATATATAGTTGTTCGGCAAATAAACCTAGGTCTTCAGGCTCCTCACAGGGGCGGCTGGGGAATATTATTCAAATTCAAATCATGATCTACATCTTTCTTTTTATTACACTACTTGCAATCGAACTGATATACTTTGAACTGGCCGATCGCTTTAACATTATCGATATACCTACCAAGCGTAGCTCTCACTCATGCATCACCCTCCGAGGAGGAGGTATTGTGTTTTATCTTAGCGTTGTATTCTATCTTTTCTTCAAAGGCTTCAATTATCCTTATTTCTTTTGGGGATTGACGCTAATCACTATGATTAGTTTTGCTGACGATATTCATTCTCTGCCTGTCAAACCCAGGTTGTTGGTACAAGTTATAGCCATGTTATTAATGTTTTATCAATGGAACTTATTTATGCTCCCCTGGCAGTTGGGCATTGTGATTGTAATTTTCGGTATCGGCATACTGAATGCCTTTAATTTTATGGATGGCATTAACGGACTTACCGGTGGATATTGTCTATTGGTAGCCGGAGCATTGTGTTACATCAATTTGCGCCGGGTTACTTTTATCGATAATGAGCTCATCTACACATTTATGCTGAGCCTATTGACTTTCAACATATTCAATTTCAGAAGTCAACCCCGTTGCTTTGCTGGTGACGTGGGGGCTCTCTCTGCCGGATTTACGTTACTCTTTATGCTGGGACAACTCATCATTCGTACCGGAAGTCTGAGTTATCTGATCCTGCTAGGGGTTTATGGAGTAGATGTCATCCTGACTATTATACATCGTCTGATATTAAAAGAAAACATATTCATAGCGCATCGCATGCACCTTCACCAATTAATGGTAAACGAATTAGGCATTCCCCACCTAAAAGTATCTTTGTTATATATAACCACGCAGGCAACCATTATCATCGGGCTATTTATGTGTCAGGCACATCCCTATACCTATTCAGTTTGTGTTATAGTAATCTTATCAACTGCTTACATGCTATTTATAAAAAAATATTTCCACTTACATGTCGAACTTCTACCACTTTTATGCAAAAGATTATAGCTCTGCAACATATGCGTTTTATTCAAAAACAAGATAAACTCCGCCAGACACTTGAAGCATCCGGCCTTTCCGCTGAAAGCAGAATTCAAAGACAAGAGGAACCCCAACAGCTTTATGAGATTCACCAGCAGTTAAATGCAGAGCTCCGTAAAAATGTAGGCAGCTATTACAGACTCATTCAAACAATCCGAAAAGAGTGCCACCTAAAAGTCAAAAAAGCAGACTGAGGAAGTATCAAAAGATCATCCTCTGTTTTTATCTTTCAGATTGAAAATGTCTTTGGGCTGCAAGTCTGTTATACAAATGCACTATGGGTTAATCAACAATAACAGTGACTCGGTGAAGAGTTGCTGTTATTTCTATTATTCTAAATGTGTTAGAAAATGAAAAAATGATAATACAACTACGAACAATCAAATATGAATGTTATGCAAACCAACACTGAAAGAATACCTATACCAAGCGATCCTGAAAAAATAATTGATTTAGGACTGAAAGTATATGCTAGACATTGCGTAATGGGCAATAAGTCTCCTTTGCTAGCTCTTCAATCGAACTCATGGGAAGAAAATGGTTCGGAAGTCAATAATGCCTTAAGATTATATGAGCTAATTAAAGAAGAGAGTCTGTCACAAGAATATCTTTGCAAACTAGATGAACTGATAGTAAAACTCAGAGCATCCATATTAGCCAGCTACGATTTACTCTTAGAAATTTATCGCAATAATCCAGTTGAGCTTGGCTTTTGGGGATTTGATAACGACAAATCAGTTATATGACAAACTTTGAGATAAAAAATAGAATAGTCTTCTCATAAAGACTATTTGTTTATTAATCAACAAGAACAGCGAGTCTACACACTCACTGCTCTTGTCTTTAACTAAATAACAAGCAAAACAGAGTTGATTATTTTAAAAGACAAACGATATCAATATGTTTTAATATTGATATTAATATTCACATTCAGGTACTAACCTTGTTTCAATAAACAAAATGTTTTTCATTTCTCAGACTCTTCTAACACATATTTCACCAAGGCCTCCATTTCATTCTCTTTGAATTGTCCTTTGAATGCAGGCATTTGCGACGTATTCGCTCTTTTCTTACCCGGTGCATTTATCCAATTTTTCAGACCTTCCTTGTTTCCTTTGTAAATGCTTACAATCTCTTTTACCGATGGACCAACTAAAGCCCGATCGGAAACATGACACATGATGCATTTTGACTCAAATAGTGCTTTTCCTGAAATTCCGCTTTTAGCTTCTTTATCCGCTTTTGTCTTAGCTTCATGCTGAGCTACTTTCAATTCGGCTAAATACTTATCCGTATTTTTTTTCATCTCCACCTGATAAGTCCGCACAGCATTGGCTCGGTAAAGATGCCTACCCGTACCCATAAACAGCACAGTGATAGAAAAGAAAACAACGATTCGGACAAAGTACCGACCTACATTTTCAGTGCTGCCTTTTATCTCCTTCCACAAATAATAAGTAGGGATAATGGCAATGATAGCCCCGCCAATGATGGTGAAAAGCGTGTCGGCTTTCAAACCGATGGTGGGTAAAACCAACAAATTGATGGGCCCTATAACGAATTGTGCTAAATTGGCATAAAAGGCTATTTTATAAAACTGGCGTTGCAATTCCCTTCTACTCAAATTGTTGAATTTTTCTTCAAACAGATACTTCTTTCGTCCGATATATCCGACTAAAAACAACCCGGTTATAGCAACAGATGCATTTATAAAATGAAAATAGCGGGTGAATACTTCAGGTGTTAGCAAGGCATCCCAAAATCCGCGCACCACCGACCATCTGTCTGGGAAAAGCATCAGATTGATATTGGTCAGGAAAATGAATGGAATGAATAAAAAGATAGCCAAGGCCCCACCCAGAATAGTTAAATGTAAACGAGGGTGGGGCTCCAAAACTTTAAATGTGAACTTGTGTAGATAGACAAGCAGAAATGAAACAATTACAAGCGGAACTACCAATATCCACACCAATCCCGTAAGCGAATTGGCAGTATAGAAAAACTTGGTATAAAGGGTATTGATGGCCAGTAGCGGTGCCACGCCCATGACTAACGCCAAACTCTTATTCACGGTAATCGTTTTGCCTATTTCTTCGGATAACCTAATATAATCTCTGTTCTTTTTACCACGTATTTCGTAGATAAACGACAAGAGGGTTCCGCCTACCATCAAGTTAATAAACAGAAGATGAACTAAAAACATAAGAATTAACACCACGATAAGCAACCATTCGGGGACCGGGAGTGGTAGGGTAACATCCTTTCCTATCGTATTGGCAATTAAAAGAATTGATAATATATTCATGGATTTGTATTTTTTATTTACGAATTGTAGATTTCATTTCAATTAATTTCTGAAGACTGTCTTTGCGATTCATGAAGTCAATAAGCAACTTATTTTGTTCCTTCGTAATAGACAATTCATTGAAACCATATACATTTATTTCGGGGTCAGACGAATATTGAGCTACCTTGAAATATGTAACTAACGCATCAATTTCTTTTTCGTTACCTGGAAATGGCGGCATAAAAGTTCGAGCATTATGCATACTGCGAATGTATTGGTGCATAGCATCTCTATTCCAGGGTCTATTTGCACCATACATTCTGTTGAAATTACCCCTGATGGAATTCAGACCATTAACAGTATGGCATTGCGCGCAAGCCAACATAAATACATTTTTACCCGCTTCCACCTTGTTGTCTGGGGTTATTACTTTCGTGCTTATAAAGTCTGCATGTTTGAGTATTCCGTCTTTTAGTAACAAAGGATAATCCTCCACCTTATACCCATTGGCATACATGTAGTTTTTAATAATATAAGGCTTGCGCACAAATTCCCGGGCACGCTCAAAAACGCCTAAACTGGCACTCAGCCACACTACTAAAATTGCATAAAACACAATAGCATATTTGAATTTTGGGTTGAACAATTGAACCAAGGCCAGCACTACAGATAAGGCCACTCCTGAAACCAAAATTTGGATAATCAGTTTATACCAGCCTTGAAATTGAATAGTACCGAGAGCGACAGAGAGATTGCTTTTCATCATGTCCGGAATACAATACCAGTACCACCATCCGGAAACCAAAGCCAATGGAGCTACTATCAACACCCATACCGATACAAACTTCACAGCCTTAGTTCTGATCTCTGTGCCCCTTTTGGTAAATGCATGTATCAGAAACAAGGCCACAGAGCCACCCAACAGCAGTGCCAGAAAAGTGCGAAAAGCCAGTTGTGGAAAATAAATTGGATTTAAAAATCCGGACCAAAATGTTCGTCTTTGCTCCCAGTCACCCGGATCCATCATAAATCCAAGTATGGCAACAATGATGGCCATGGTGCACCACGAAAAGATAGATAGAAAATAGCCAGTTGCAAAATGTTTTTCTTTACTTAAACCTAAGTTCCATTTTTTCCAGGTGAGGAAATAAAACATCACCAGAGCTACCTCGCTCACAAAAATAACCCATTCAAAAAGCCAGGCCGAGAAAAATACCCGTATCAAGGCAGCTATAGAATTCGGATTAACCAGCGAAGCGGAGAACCAAATACCCACCCCGGTGGCTGCTCCCACCGTAGTGGTAATGATAAAAACTACTTTCATCATTTTGTAGGCCAATTCATCCCATTCGGGATTTTTGTTTTGAAAGCCTTTAAATTCCATAATGGAAATTATAGGCACTAAACCAATGGCAAAACCATGGTTTATTATGGTGTGAAGGATGGCTATCATTACAAATAGAAATCGATCACCCAATAAGCTTAAATGAAATATAGGAAAATCCATATAATATCAGAGTATTATTTATTTTAACAAATTCTTAACACGAACATTCTACATGCTTGTAGAGGTGTTTACAGACATGCAAAACATGCTTGCAAAAAAACTTTACAAGCAAAATATAAAAAATAAACACTAAATCTTAGGAGGTACAAAAACAACAGAAACAAATCGGGACTCGATGACAGTTTCAGTTTGAGTAGTATGATAAAAATTCAATTCTGCTACTGGTGGAAGCAATGTTTGAACTTGAAGAAACTCTTTGGTCTCTTTAGTTTGAGGTATCTTATTTGAATTCTTTTCATTAGTAGTCTCGGTTTCGCGTGTTGAATTGACTTGTTTCAGTTGCTTTTCACGGAAACACTTTCCCTCGCAACAACTTCGTGGTTTATCTTTATTCACGCAGAGATTTTTAGCAATATACGGTTTGAAAATCGCATACTCAATGTAGGGAATCTCAAATCTGAATATATTGAATATCAATATTACCAAAAATATTATTGAATATATCTGATACCTCATTTTAGGATAGAGTCAAGGCTTAGCTTTTGAAAACTTTGTATGTTTTATTCAATACAACTAATTTAGGATGTAATATGTTTTTGAAATATAAAATAAAACGAACAAACTAAATGTTCTAAACGATACTGGAATTTTATTTTGGAATAACGCGAATAAAATTCAAGCAACTATTTTATTCAAAACCTGTATTTTGTGAAGCACAAACATGTTTTATTTTTCCGAATCTTCCACGACCGTCATCATCATATAAAAAAAATATCTACCTTTGCACCTGCATTCGGTTCACTTATCTGCACATCGCAGAAAGTGATTAAAAGGGAATCAGGTGAAAATCCTGAACAGACCCGCTACTGTAAGCTCTTTAAAACGTTTTGAACAATACTTTTGCCACTGAAACATCAGTTATCAGTAGTCATCAGTCACCAGTCATCAGTCTAAGTCAATCCGGCTTTTATACTGTTTACTGCTCACTGTTTACTGCTCACTGACATCGGGAAGGCGTTCAATAACGGAGTAAGTCAGGAGACCTGCCATGTAAATAAATTATCAATAATCTCGTGGGTTAGATTTTGATGTAAATTTTATCATCTCATTTTTTTATTTTGATGCTTATCAGGGTTTGTCAGATCACCTGAGAAAAAAGTTCGCATATAGCTTATCCGCTTGATAAGCTCATCGTTCCTGTTTAGCATATTCCTGCAATGAGTCCTAAAATTCATCTCAACCTCTCCACGCAAACTCAGAAAGGAACTAGAAATGACTTGTGCTCGCTGTAAAAAAACTTACGACTGTAGGATGATTACACGCAATGAATATCTCTTTTGCGACAAATTAGACCCCACTTTGATACAGTACATTCATAAAAACTATGATCGCACCCTATGCTATGAATGTCTGAAAATAATAAACGAAAATTTCAACATCTCTGTTTTTAATCTGAAACCAGTCAATACAGCTAGAAAATAATGCTTTAGAAACATCTTACGGCCGATAATCTTAGAGCACACATTCCCAATCCCCCACTCTATCTTTATCAGCTTAATTAGAATATTACAATAAACCAATAAAATATCAAACAATGAACAATCAATCGGATAAGTCTTTGCTTACAAGACAAACCAAGGGAGATGAGCTTCAAAAAACCAGGGAGGATTTACACGCGCTGGTCAGCAACTTCAAAGAGGTGCTTTGCGACCGCAATGAAAAAGCTGTTGCCACTACGCTCTCCTTGCTTGAAGATTCCATTACCGAGCACAAACACATCGAATCCGATATTCCGGACGAAAAGCTCATTCAGGCACTGAGCATCTTGTTTCAGGTTATGAATCTGGTAGAAGAAAACTCGGGTGTGCAGTCACGACGTAAGCTCGAAAACCTGCTTGGACCTTCGGCCGTTCGCGGTTCGTGGGGCGAAACTTTCGAACATTGGATTAGTAAAGGGATAACCGAAGATCAGATTGCCGGTTTACTACCCACAATCCGAATTATGCCTGTGCTTACCGCCCATCCCACCGAGGCCAAACGTATTTCCATCCTCGAACTGCACCGCGAGCTTTACCTGCTGTTGGTAAAGAAAGAAAATAAAGTGTGGACTTATATGGAGAATCAGGTTATTGACGACAATATGAAAGTGTTACTCGAACGCTGGTGGCGAAGTGGCGAGGTGTATCTGGAAAAGCCATCACTCGCTTCGGAACGCAACAACGTGATGCACTTTTTCAGTCGTGTTTTTCCCGAGGCTTTAAAAGTCAGCGATCAGCGTTTGAAATACGTCTGGAAATTTTACGGATTCAACCCGCAAAAACTTTCTAAACCCGAAGACTTCCCTATTATTGACTTTGGAAGTTGGGTAGGTGGTGACCGCGATGGGCATCCTTATGTAAGTGCCGACGTGACCCGCGAAACCTTGCAGGAACACCGACGGGAAGCTATGCAACTGGTAAAACATGGCTTGCTTGATCTGGTGCGTGAATTCAGTTTCTCGGAAACCAAACAGCATGCTCCAAAGATTCTCTCGGAAGCTATTGAGAAAAACCGTGTACTCTTTGGCAAAGCCGGCGATGTAGCTGTTCAGCGCAATCCGCTTGAGTCGTGGAGACAGTTTATCAACATGATTTTGTTGAAACTCGAAAACACGATACAAGACAATCGTGAGATTGACAATACCTATTATCCTACAGCAGCCGATTTGCAGGCTGACTTACGGATTATACGCAATAGTCTGGAGGAAATAGGTGGGCAGCGAATTATTGACGAGTGGTTATTCCCTGTCGAACGACAGGTACAATGCTTCGGTTTCCATTTGGCCAAACTGGATATTCGTCAAAACAGCGATTTCCATAGCAAAGCATTGGAACAAATGTTACAACAGGCTGCTTTCGAAGATTATGAATACACGAGCTGGAGCGAAGAAAAACGGGTTGCTTTTATTACCGAAGAGTTGAAAAAGAATCGCCCCTTTGTTGTTACCGGACAAGCACTCGGATTGGAAGCCGAGCAACTAATGGGTTGCTATCGCGTGTTGAAAGAACATATTGACCGCTATGGTTTGGAAGGTATCGGATCGTTTATTGTAAGCATGACCCACGAACTGAGCGATTTGCTTATTGTGTACCTGTTTTTACGCGAAGTAGGGTTGCTGGGATTGCCCCTGCAGGTTGTTCCGCTTTTCGAAACCATCGAAGACTTACATGTTTCCAGTCAGGTGCTGGATGCATATTTGTCGCATCCCATTACACAAAAATATAAATCGGCACATACCAACATTCAGGAAGTAATGCTCGGTTATAGCGACAGTAACAAAGACGGTGGTATTATGGCCAGTCGTTGGAATATTTACGAAACAGAGATCGGTCTGACCAAAGTGGCCGAACACCATGGTCTTCAGTTGCGGTTCTTCCACGGTATTGGAGGCACCATCAGCCGTGGGGGTGGAAAATATCACCGCTTTCTGGAAAGTATGCCCCGTCGTACTATGAGTGGCGAAATCAAACTCACTGTTCAGGGCGAATCCATTGCTCAGCAGTTTGCCAATTTGCTGAATGCAACATTCAATCTGGAAATGCTTCTCTCGGGTACCGCATTGCAAGCCGGATATCGGTATTTTGACTGTGAGCAACCGGACTATCCGATAGCTGCCGTTGAGAAACTTTCGGAAATCAGTCAGCATAAGTATCAGGAGCTGATTGAACACACCGACTTCATCCGGTTCTATAGCGAAGTAACACCTATCGATGTGTTGGAACAAAGCAAAATAGGTTCCCGTCCATCGCGCCGCACCGGGAAACGGAGTCTGGCTGACCTGCGTGCCATTCCTTGGGTATTCAGTTGGAAACAATGCCGCTTCAACATTACCGGTTGGTATGGAATTGGTGCCGGACTTCGCACCCTGCGCGAAGATTATCCGGAGATGTATCAACAAATTCGGGATTTTGCCGAGGCATGGCCCTTCCTGCGTTACAATCTGATTCAGATTGAGACCAATACCCTGAACTCCGACCGCGATATGATGAAGGAGTACGCCACCCTTGTGACTGATGATGTGTTGAAAAACGAGATGGTAAGTCTTATCATGGGCGAGCATCTCGAAGCTCTTAACCAAATAGCCGATTTACTCGGTAAAGATGTTGAAACACGTCGCGTTTCTATGCTTTACAATGTTCGTTCGCGTAAACATCCGTTGCATGCCCTCCACCGCTTGCAGATTGCCAAGCTAAAAGAATGGAGAGGCTGTAAAGAGACCGACCCCGTAAAGGCAGAAACGCTACTCATCCAGTTGCTCATGATTACTTCGGCTGTTTCTGGAGGACTCAAGAGTACCGGATAATCTCCATAAGAAGCTTTAAACCACCCAAAAGAAAGAATACTATCAAGGTAACTATTCAACACCTTTCTATTTCACTAAATAGATATACAAGTGTCTGGAATCTAATAGAATGAGTCCTTTGCCACGGAGTGGCTAAATGTGAATATCCCCCAGTAAGCGAAGCACAACTGGGGGATAATGAGAACAGATGATCGGACATTTGATTTTCAATTCGATTAGTCGAATTGAAAATCAAATAATTACAAAAAAAACACAGGGTGCTAATTAGTAACCCATTAAAAAAAAGTAATTCATAACTATCTACTTGTAAACACTTAATTAATGATTTGTCTTCTGAAAGTAAAATTTAGATAAACAAATCTTGTAACTCGTAACTAATTCCTCGTAACTATTCACTTTAAAAACAAACCAAATGGAGAAAACATGCCCACGTTGTAACAAGAACTTTTCAGTTAGAGCGTTTAACCGCTACGAATGGCTTTTTTATCAAAGACTAGATCCTGTTCAGGAACAGTATATCAGGGAAAATTACAAAGAAGCAATATGCCCCGAATGTATTAAAGAAATTCAGGAATCATTTCATACGCTTGGTCTAAGTTCGGCTAACAGTAAATCTGAAAATTAGTAATGATACAGTGAATTTTAATCGCTAATCTGCTGAAATTACGTTGCACATCATGCACTCATGCAGATAAATGGATATAAAAAAAACAGTCTTGTAACTCGTAACTATTTGCTTGTAACTATTTACCTGTAACTACTTCTATGATAAGAAACGAAACGTCATTGCAGCAGGCAAAATTTGTAGCAGAATATGCTGCCCATCTTATGGGCTGTGGCATACATACTTCAAGGGTGATTCGGAATACCAAACGTATCGGGGAAGCCTTAAATTTCGATTTAAAAATTAGCGTTTTCCAGAAAAGCATTATCTTGACAATATTAGATAACGAATCTCAACACACCTTTAGTGAGGTGGTTGAGATTCCGAATCTACCTATCAGTTTTAAACACAACTCAGAGCTAAGTGCTTTAAGTTGGGAAGCAGTTGACAACCAGTTGAATTTTGAGCAAATCAAAGAAAAATACTATCAAATAATATCAGCTCCGAGAATGAATGCTTTGCTGTTGTTACTGTTGGTTGGATTGGCTAATGCATCATTCTGCCGGTTGTTTAAAGGTGATTGGCTCTCCATGTTTATTGTTTTTCTGGCTACAGTTGCAGGGTTCTTCGTCAGAACACAACTGCAAAAAAGGAAAGTTAACCATTACATTATCTTTATTGTATCCGCATTTGTAGCTTCCTTTTTCTCGTCTGCTGCCCTGTTTTTTCATACAACTTCAGACATTGCACTTGCTACCAGCGTGCTCTACTTAATTCCCGGGGTTCCGTTGATTAATGGAATCATTGACATCGTAGAGGGGCATACTCTTACAGGCATTAGTCGTCTGGTTAATGCATTATTGCTGATAGCATGTCTTGCTATCGGACTTTCATTCACATTGATTTTATTTAAAGGTGGTTTAATATGACAATAGTACTTGATATACTTTCAGATGGTTTTTTCGCGGCAATAGCAGCCATTGGTTTTGGTGCAATATCTGATCCACCAATGCGGTCGTTCAAATTTATCGCCATACTGGGAGCTGTCGGTCATGCTTGCCGGTTTTGCTTAATGAACTATTTTCTGGTTGATATTACGGTAGCTTCCTTTGTAAGTGCATTGATAATCGGAATTGGAAGTCTTTGGATGGGAAACAGAATTTATTGTCCAATGACTGTAATTTACATTCCGGCACTATTGCCTATGATTCCTGGCAAGTTTGCATACAACACAATTTTCTCACAAATTATGTTTCTTCAAAACATGCATCAACCCGACTTAAAGGCAAAGTACATGGAAATGTTTTTCTCCAATGGCATGGTTACTTTTACAGTAATTTTCTTATTGGCCATAGGAGCTACTTTGCCTATGTTTATATTTACAAAAAAGGCATATTCACTAACAAGGCGTTTATTTACAAGAATAAACCCTTAATGCAATAACTCACGAGCTATCTCAAAAGTCTTTTTAGAACGCAAACTAAAGCAATCTTATTGAATTGAAATTCAATAAATAGCATTCCAATTTACAAATCTTATTTGCGAAAATTTGTGTCGTTTGCATAATTTACGTGCATTTGATACAACCACATAAAATAGTAGCTGAAATTCACGGATCAACTCCTATTCGAATAACACAACTTTGCGACAACTACCTGAAAAATTAAAACGAACACATAAAATGGATATAGAATATATTTTTGATAATAACAGCAAGTGGATTGCAAAAAAGACCCAAACAGATAAGCTCTATTTTAAAAAATTATCGGCCGATCAGAATCCTGATATTTTATATATTGGCTGCTCGGACAGTCGGGTGTCTGCTGAAGAATTGATGGGAGTTGAGCCCGGTAAAGTTTTTGTGCACCGCAATATAGCCAATATGATTCCTAATACAGATTTGAGTGCCATGTCAGTCATTAACTATGCAGTGAGTCATTTAAAAGTAAAACATATTGTGGTCTGTGGCCATTATTATTGCACAGGGGTAAAATCGGCTATGGAGTCAGCCGATTTAGGAATTTTGAACCCTTGGTTACGAAACATTAGAGATGTTTACCGCTTGCATAAAGCCGAATTAAATGCAATAGCAGATGAAGAAGCCAAATATAAAAGGCTTATAGAACTGAATGTTCAGGAGCAGTGTGTGAACATTATCAAGACTCCTGATTTCCAAAAAGCGTATAAACAACGTTCAATAACCCTACACGGTTGGGTATTCGATATTCATAGCGGGCAATTGATTGACCTGAAAATCGATTTTGATCGAATATTGGAAAGTATTATGGAAATATATCGAATAATTTAGCCTACGTTGGATATTCATTTTTTCTACTGATAAGCCTAAATAGTTGTTGCGTTTTAAACACAACAACCCTACAAACCTGTAAGCGGTACTGCATAAGTCTGTTTTATCTCGCCCATTACGAAAATGCTTTGCAAATTTCCGATACTATCTATTTCACCCAACGTATTCAATACAAAATCTTGATAGTGGGCCATGTTTTGCACATATATTTTTATCATGAAATCATAATCTCCGGAGACATTGTAACATTCGGTTACCTCATCAAGTGCTAAAATAGCTTCTACAAGCTCTTTGCCCAGCTGTTTACTATGCTGCTTAAGCCTTATATTGCAAAAAACCACAAAACCTCGACTCAGTTTTTCTGCATCCAATATCGCAGTGTATTTTTTTATATAACGTTCTTTTTCGAGGCGTTTTACGCGTTCAAATACTGGCGTTGGCGACAAGTTAACCTTAGTGGCCAGCTCTTTTGTGGTCAAATTAGAGTTTTCCTGTAGTATCCTCAGGAGTTTAATGTCTGTTTCGTCTAAGCTCATATAGATAATTATTCTGTTTATAGCGCCTACTCCCTGCCTTTAAAGATAAAACAACGAGTACAAGTTACAAATATAGCTATATTATCTATATTATAACCAATACACAGATAGTATATTGATATTTTATAGCTTTGTACAGAATATAAATCTTTAAAACAAACAATAATGAGTACAACAAATCATGCAACATGTAAAACCGATACGGTAGGCAGTTTTTTACGTCCCGAACGATTGAAAACAGCGCGAGAACAGTTCACTCAAGGCAAGATAAGCCAACAAGAACTAACAAAAGTCGAAGATGAAGACATTCTGAAACTTATCACCCAACAAAAAGAAGCTGGACTAACCATAGTAAGCGACGGCGAATTCCGCAGAAGTTACTGGCATCTCGATTTCTTCTGGGGATTTGAAGGTGTGGAGCATGTCAACATGGGACAAGGTTACTTATTTCACGGCGAGGAAACCCGCAATGACTCGGCACGCCTCAGTGGAAAAGTCCGTTTCACTCAAGATCACCCCTTTCTTTCTCACTACAAGTTTTTGAAAGAGTCGGCTGGCGAAGGCATTGAAGCCCGACAAAGCATTCCGGCACCTGCCCAGTTTTATGCCGAATTAGTGAGAGGTGTCAACGAAGAAAAAGTAAATGAAATTTACCCCGACAGAGAAAAACTTTTTGCTGATATTGCAACAGCCTATCGCGAAGCTATCCTGGCTTTTTACGCTTTAGGATGCCGTGATCTGAAGATTGACGATTGTACATGGGGAATGCTTTGCGATAAGGACTTTTGGTCATCGATGGCAGGCGATAATTTTGATCCGGAAGTGCTGAAATCACTTTATTTAAAGTTGAATAATGATGCTTTAAAAGAGTTGCCTGCCGACTTGAAACTTTCCACACATATTTGCAGGGGCAATTATCACTCCACTTGGGCTGCATCTGGCGGTTATGAATCAGTGGCTGAATCTTTGTTCGGAAAAGAGCATGTAGACACGTTCTTCTTAGAATTCGACGATGAACGCTCTGGAGGGTTCGAACCCTTACGGTTTGTACCCAAAGGTAAAAAGGTGGTATTAGGACTCATAACCAGCAAACATCCGCAACTCGAAGATAAGGAACTGATCAAAAGTAGAATCAGAGAAGCGAGTAACTATGTAGCCCTGGAACAACTGAGTCTCAGCCCCCAATGTGGCTTTGCCTCCACTGAAGAAGGTAATAAGCTGACAGAGGCAGATCAATGGAATAAAATTGCGTTAATCAAAGAAATAACAAAAGAAGTATGGGGATAGTCGTAAAGCATAGAGTAAGATAATTTCAACGATGCTATTATATACATAAACAGGCTTAAAGGAAAACATATAAATCACTCCTGATATTTTTTATTACAAACAAGAATTGCGAACTAAATTAGTCCGCAATTTTTGTTTCGGAAAACTTTTCAACATCGACAATTTTTTATTTTATTAAATATCAAATAATTGACAATTAAAATAGAAAACTTCATAAAAATATACTGAAAAATAATTAAGTCAATCGCACAACATGTTCAAAAAATAATCTACCTTTGCATTGCAAACGGTTCCATTCTAATGGATGAAAAGGGAATCGGGTGAAAATCCCGGACTATCCCCGTAGCTGTAAGCTCCTTTATGCAATTGAATCTTTTTTAATTGTATAAAACAGGTTTTGAACAACCCTTATGCCACTGAAACATCGGTTATCAGTCATCGGTTATCAGTTATCAGTTTAAGTCAGTCTGACTTTTTCTGTTTACTGTTCACTGTTTACTGTTTACTGACATCGGGAAGGCCGTTCAACAACCGGAGCAAGTCAGAAGACCTGCCGCGTGCACTCTTAATTCGTAGCTTTCGGGAGAAAAGCGATAGGATGGTTTCTGGCTATTTTTATAGCCGATCGCAATCTTTAATTATATTGTCCTCATCACATTTCCCCTGATTTTAGTTTTAGGTTCATAAATCTGAATATGAAAAACATATAAATATTTTTCATTTCTGAACTAAAAAAAAAAATCAATAACTAAGTAAGTAATAATGTTTAACGATCTTTTTTCTGAAATCAAAACTCAGATCAACACCTTGTAACTCGTAACTAATTACTTGTAACTAATTATATCAGCATGGAAACAACTATTATTAAACGGGATGGCAAAAAAGAAGCTTTTTCGTTAGAGAAAATCAAAAGTGCAATCCGCAAGGCCTTTTTATCTGTTGGCAGTTTTGCTACCGACGAAGTAATAACTAATATCCTTTGTCGGGTAAATATCACCAACGGATCTACCGTTGAAGATATTCAAAATCAGGTAGAAATTGCCTTGATGTCCGAACGGTATTACGCTGTGGCAAAAGCTTACATGCTTTACCGCCAGAGACACCTTGAAGATAGGGAAGTTCGGGATAAATTGCAGTTTCTGATGGATTACTGTAATGCACAAAATGCAGCTTCGGGTAGTAAATTCGATGCCAACGCCAATGTTGAAAACAAAAACATGGCCACCCTTATTGGCGAATTGCCCAAGTCGAACTTTATACGTCTGAATCGCCGTATGTTAACCGACAGAATAAAAGAAATGTATGGCAAAGAAATTTCCGACCGCTATATCAACCTGCTGAACAATCATTACATCTACAAAAACGACGAAACGAGTCTGTCAAATTATTGCGCTAGTATCACCATGTATCCATGGTTGATAAGCGGAACTGCTTCCATTGGCGGAAACTCAAAAGCACCTACCAATCTAAAATCATTCTGTGGCGGTTTTATCAATATGGTTTTTATGGTATCAAGCATGCTGAGTGGTGCCTGCGCGACTCCCGAATTCCTGATGTATATGAATTATTTTATAGGTCTGGAGTTTGGCGATGATTATTATCTGGATACTGATAAAATAGTCGACTTGTCTAAAAAACAAAGAACATTGGACAAAGTAATTTCCGATTATTTTGAACAAATAGTTTATTCTATTAATCAACCCACAGGAGCGCGTAATTTTCAGGCGGTTTTCTGGAATATATCGTACTACGACAGTTACTATTTCAACAGTCTGTTTGAACAATTTATATTTCCAAACGGAAGCAAACCGCATTGGGATTCGCTTAACTGGCTGCAAAAACGGTTTATGAAATGGTTCAACATGGAACGAACAAAAACAATATTGACATTCCCGGTGGAAACCATGGCGTTGTTAAGCGAGAATGGCGATGCAAAAGATAAGGAATACGGTGATTTCACGGCCGAAATGTATGCCGAGGGTCATTCGTTTTTCACCTACATGAGTGATAATGCGGATTCACTGAGTAGTTGTTGCCGCTTGCGCAACGAAATTACCGACAACGGTTTTAGTTACACCTTGGGTGCAGGTGGTGTTTCCACAGGGTCCAAAAGCGTACTAACAATCAATCTGAACCGCTGCATACAACATGCTTCCCGAAAAGAAATGCACTACCTCTTCTTTTTGGAAGAAATCGTTGATTTGGTACACAAAGTACAAATGGCCTACAATGAAAATCTGAAATATATGCAAGAGAAAGGAATGCTTCCGTTGTTCGATGCCGGATACATTAATATGAGTCGTCAATATCTCACCATCGGGGTAAATGGTCTCGTGGAAGCTGCTGAATCTTTGGGTATTGAAATTACGGATAACCCACGTTATCTGGAATTCGTTCAACAAGTTCTAGGACTCATTGAATCATACAATAAAAAATATCGCACTAAAGATGTAATGTTCAACTGTGAGATGATTCCGGCTGAAAATGTAGGTGTAAAACACGCTAAATGGGATAAACAAGATGGGTTTATCTCGAAAAGAGATTGCTATAACAGCTACTTTTATATTGTAGAAGATGAATCGTTGAATATCGTAGACAAATTCCGCTTGCACGGTCACAGATACATTGAACACTTGACTGGAGGTTCGGCACTACACATGAACCTGGATGAACATTTAAGCAAGCAACAGTACAAACAACTGTTGCGCGTAGCAGTACAAGAAGGCTGTAACTATTTTACGTTCAACATCCCGAATACGGTATGCAACTCCTGTGGTCATATCGACAAAAATAATTTACAGGAATGCCCGGTTTGCAAAAGCCACGATTTGGATTACCTCACCCGCATTATCGGGTATATGAAACGAGTAAGTAACTTTTCAGAAAGCAGGCAGATAGAAGCCTCCAAACGTCATTATGCTACGGTTTCTCAGCTATAATATAGTTTTTCAGGAAGTCCCTGGCGAAGTATCGTTGGCAATCAATATATCCAATTGTCCGAACGGCTGCAAAGGATGTCATAGTCCGTATTTACAGGAAGATAAAGGAGACATACTAGATGAAAGTATGATCGACGCTCTTCTTGTAAAATACGGTGATGCTGTCACTTGCATTTGCTTTATGGGTGGTGATGCCGACCCATTAGCAGTGGAGAATCTATCTCGTTATATTCGCAGATCAACAGTTGAACAACTCAAAACAGCATGGTATTCAGGGAAAGCAAAATTACCGGCTAATTGTTCTGTCAGTAGTTTCAATTATATCAAACTCGGTCCGTATATTGAAAGTCTTGGTGGACTTGATTCTTCAACCACCAATCAACATTTTTATCGTATTGAGAACGGTAATTTAATAAACGAAACATTACATTTTCAAAAAAAGAAAGGAAGCATGGCACTTATGCTCTAAAAATTTGTTACCGACTTAAATCTAATAGTTATTTTGAAAAATACGTTTGAACAAATAATGAAAGAAATTGCAGAGCAGATTTCTTTCATTGATCTTGAAGGATGCGACATTTCTATAGAAGAAGCCTTATACATGGTTGAATTTATTCAAATGCAGATACATACATTAAAAAATAGATTGCTTGAATTTGGATTTAAAAGCGAACAAGAAGAAATTTGTTTCTTCAAAGAGATGAAACCTCAAATTTTAAGCAAGCTTCTATATTTCAATAAAATATACACAATTGAGCTTAAACGACCCAATGGAAGCAATCTCATTCTAAAAAACTATTACGAACATGAGTTAGATAGTCTAACTTTCTTTTTTACCCGCAACTTAGATTTCTATCAATATTATCGCTCAAATGCGATACATTTGGACGATTATTATTTTCGTAGAGGAAAACCCAATATCAGACTTGGGATTGACAGTTTTCAGTTTATAAGTGACACCACTTTCTCAACGTGTTACGATTACAAGGTTGCTAAGATACTTTCTAATGAAATGCTGAGAATTTATCTCAATAAAAAATTACAGTACATTGATAGGCTCTCATTTCATTTTCAAAACGACAAACAGCTAAGTAGAAAAAACAAGTGGACTGGTACAAAATCTGCTGCTATAGAGTTAGGTTATGGAATCTATGCTGCCAAAGTGATAGATAACGGGAATGCAGATATTAGGGATATTATGACTGCCTTACAAAACTTATTCGGGATAGATTTGGGTGATTACTATCGCACTTACATTGCGATCAAAAGCAGAAAGAAAGACCGCACAGCCTTCCTAAAGTATTTGGCCGACTGTCTTGAAAAGCGCATGGATGAAGAATTTGAAGCATAAAGTCCATAATTATTTTATCGAACAAAAACTACCAAGGTGATACCAACTTGGTAGTTTTTGTTTTTATGCTTTTTAGGTACTGAAATCCTCTATTTATTCTAAAAAAGGCCCTCCAATTAAGTTATTCCCTTCCATTTTCCCCAAAAATACCTCCAAAATAAATTTTTACCAAGTTGGTAACACCTTGGCAAAAAGTTCCAACAAAACCCACCAATTTTGCCAAACATAATAAATCAACACATTATCACATCATCACATTATCACATCACCAAATCAACACATCATCAAATCATCAAATCATCAAATCAACACATCATCACATCAACACATCATCACATCATCACATCAACAAATCAACAAATCAACAAATCAACAAATCAACACATCAACACATCATCACATCATCACATTAGTATTATGGCAAAATTCAACTTAGCATTTTCAAGAATGCTTTCCCACGAAGGGAATTACATCAACGACCCGGACGATCTGGGTGGTGAAACTTACAAAGGTATCGCTCGAAACTCCCACAGGTCCTGGTCAGGCTGGCCAATAATTGATTCTTACAAAATCAAATCAGATTTTCCCAAATCATTGGAAACGGATGAAAAGCTTCAGAGCCTGGTCGAACAGTTCTATTTCGATAACTTTTGGAAACCTCTCAAAGCCGATCAAATCCAAAATCAGACTTCAGCCGATTCAGTTTTTGATTTTGCGGTCAATGCAGGAGTAACTACCTCTACGCGATTGGTACAATCAATTGTCGGAGCAAAAATCGATGGAATTATTGGAGAACAAACACTCAATAAAATCAACTCCATGGATTTCGGGTATTTTCAGGCCGCGCTTACAGTAGCCAAAATTAAATACTACATGAACATTATCCGAAAACGTCCAACCAGTAAAAAATTCCTCTTGGGCTGGATTTCCCGCTCACTTTCATTCATTGACTAAAACTTAATTCGCAATTCGAGAATTACAAATCGTACATCGTAAATAATTAAATCATAAATTGTATTATGTCTGCACAAATCATCACTACCGACGACCTTCAAGAGTTCAAAATAGAACTCTTAGAAGAAATACGTGCCATTGTTTCCGAACAGAAAACAGCCACTTCTAAAAAGTGGCTTAAATCAGTGGAGGTCCGCAAGCTGCTCAGCATTTCGCCTGGCACACTCCAAACATTGCGTATTAACGGCACCTTGCCCTACACCAGAATTGGAGGAACAAATTATTACAATCTCACGGATATCGAAAAACTTCTTTCAAAAAACAAATCCTAAACCCCCTTTTTAAGGGGGTTGGGGTTATCATCACATCAACAAATCATCACATCAACAAATCATCACATCATCACATCATCAAATCATCACATCATCAAATCATCAAATCAACTAATCATAAAATCAACTAATCATCAAATCATCACATCATGAATTACATTCTTCAGCTCAGCGGGTTCTTTCAAAAGGTTGCGGTCGACAATCGACTCAACCCAACCCATGTAAGCCTATATATGGCTATCTTTCAGTTTTGGAATGCCGAACGATTTCAGAACCCAGTTTCTATCTCCCGGCAAGAACTTATGCGCATCAGTAAAATCAGCGCAAAAGCCACTTATCACAAGTGCATAAAAGACCTACACAACTTTGGTTATATCCAATATCTACCCTCTTACAATCCCTTCAAAGGTAGTCTTGTTTACCTGTTCGATTTACAGTCAAGTGCTAGACTAGCTCCAGTCTCCGACCGTACTAATATCGAAACAAGCATTGAACAAGCATTAGTACCTTATATAAACAAAGAAAACATATTAAACACAAACATTGAAAACGAAAGCACCCAATCAAAAAATGATATTGTGTTGAAAGTTTCAAAAAAAGGAGCAAAAGTAGTTGAGGTAAATGGGGAGAAAATAGTACCCGATAATAAAAAGGCGAAAGATAAAACAAGAGTACCGATCACCCCTCCCGACTTAGCAACAGTACAAAGCTACTTTCTCGAACAAAACAGCTCCGAAATCGAAGCAGAAAAGTTTTACAACTATTTTCAAAGCAATGGTTGGAAAGTGGGCGGCAAAGCCCCTATGCGCGATTGGCAGGCAGCTGCCCGAAATTGGGTGCTCAACGCACCGGCATTTGCCAAACCTCAAAAGGTTGCGGCAACCAATCAACCAACACCCGGGCAACTCAATACAACCGATTCAAAAAACTATGCAGAACCATTATAACGTAGAGACGAGGCATGCCTCGTCTCATTAATTGAACAATGCGTCTCATAAATTGAACAAGTACAGAAAATGAATGACTCTATTAAATGAACCGCTATAATTATTAGACATGACTACCCGAAAAACAAAGGTCAAAAATCAGACTGGTCAAAAATTAAACTGGTTTCCCTTTTAGTCTCCATAGTCCCCAAAGTCCCCTTTATAAACTTGTTAGTCATCATCACATCACCACATCATCACATCATCACATGAACAACCTATCTATTATTCAGACCAAAGGCAAAGAAATATTTGGGGAACATTTCCACATTACTCCAGAAGATTATGAACTGGTTCATAAATTACTCACGTGGTTCCTGCAGGACGAACAGCAAGCCCAACAGTTCGGACTAAATCTCCATAAAGGCATTTTACTAACCGGCCCTATAGGTTGCGGCAAAACCAGTTTAATGTCACTCATGCGGACATTGGCACCACCGCCACAGCGGTTCGCCATCAAATCCTGCCGCGAAATCACTTTCAATTTTATAAAAGATGGATATGACATCATACAACGCTACAGCAGTTATGCATACAACAACACAACAAATCCACCTCTACCCTATACCCATTGCTTTGATGATCTGGGAGCCGAAAGCACGCTCAAATATTACGGCAATCAGTGCAATGTCATGGGCGAAATTCTCTTATCCCGGTACGATCACTTTATCAACAATCACATGATCACCCACGCCACCACCAACCTTTCAGCCTCCGAACTCGAAAGCTACTATGGCAATCGTGTTCGCTCCCGTATGCGCGAAATGTTTAATCTTATTGCCTTTGACAGCTCAGCAAAAGACAAACGAAAATGATACGAATACATTGTCCTCCATGTCCCCAGAGTCAACCAACAAACACAACAAATCAGGCAACAAAATATACTCATTGCCAATTCTGTTATACTTTAGAACTATTTTATTTAATCAAAATGTCAAGTGTTTTGCGCCGTTTATTTGACGGATTGTATTAGTAACTTCTAGTGTAAATGATGATCTTCTAAAAAAACTTATTTTTTTGTTGTAATATCACTTTTTTTCAATACATTTGTGGCATACCAAAATTAATATTACTTTTGCAGTCTTTTAATGAGCAATTTATCCAACAAATCCGAAATCAACATCGATGCTGCAAAATTACTGAATGACAGAAATTTATACTCAGCTGTTGCTCATTGCGCTTATTATGCATGCTACCAAAAAATCAAACATATTTGGTTGCATAAGCAAGGCAAAACAGAATTAGAACTTGAAGTTTTAGGCAGAACGAAACCCCGAATGGGATCGCACGAAGTGCTAATAAATGAAATTGGTGCATTTATAAAAAACTCAGGTTCAAAAAACTTTATTGACGATTTTCGCGTTTATAACAATAACATATTGCAGCTAAAAAAATTAAGGACAAAAGCTGATTATGAGGACACTATTTTTGACTCTACAAGCAGCTCAAAATCGTTGGCTCTATCAAATCAAATTATGCCGGTTCTTAGTAAGTATTTGTAATAGAAAGCATTCCTATGACTTCGCAAGAATATATTATTCTCGAATTAAACGATTTTATCGTTAAATTTCCTCAAACCAGAGTTCGTTACGAATACGATCTCCTTTCTGACGTTCATTTTATTGAAGTTGTTCCTAATAGTGTTTATCATTTAGATGAAGCATATATTGCTTGGGAAAGCGAATTGTATGACAGATTTATTTCTTCCTATCCAGACCAAAATATTTGTTTCATTTCCGATGATGCACTTGTTGGCTTAGAAAATATTCAACTTGTATTAACCGGTTCGATTTATGATACCATTTATTCAACAAGCAGAACTGAAACTGTAGTTGAAGAATCAGCAATCAAAGTTACTGGTTTTGTAAATACAGGTTCTTTTATCTGCTTTACAAGTAATTCAAATTTGATTTCGACAACTAACAGTGCTAGCGTAGTTTTGCAAGAAAATGATAATTGGTCTTTAGCCGCGTAAACAGATGGAAGAAGAAAAGAAAAATATTGAATCAGGTTTTCGTATTCACAACATACTCCTTATTGAAAGCAATTTCTCAAGAATAGACACTGTTGCGTTTAATAATCCAGAGATAAAGCAGAATGTAAATATTGATGGGGCTGTAAATATAAACCCCGAAAACAATATGATTTCCGTAAAACAAACTCTTCACTATTCACAAGAATTTAATGGTGTAGAACAAGTTACCGCAACTATCTCTATGATAGGCGTTTTTGAAAAGTATGGAGATTCGCCATTAAATTTAGAGCAATTTGGTCGCGTAAATGGTGCTGCTATTGTCTATCCCTATATAAGGGAACACTTATCAAACCTATCAGCAAAAGCAGGTTTAGGTTTAATTTTTTTACCGCCTGTAAATTTAACAAATAGTAAATAATTAATCTATCAAAATACAATATATGAGGGGATTTAATTATAAAAAAACTGTCCAAGCGTTAAACTTCTTTGCTTCAAGAAGTGAAAATGGAATAATAAATAAGATGAAAGCCATAAAACTGATCTGGCTTTCAGATAGGTTACATTTAAGAGAATATGGTCGATTAATTTCGGGTGACACATATTATGCTTTGCCTAATGGTCCTGTTCCCTCTGCAACAAGAGACGTTTTAGAGAATTCCGCTTTTCTTGATGATACTGCCTCTGATTATGCAAGTCAATACTTGAAAATTACTGATCGGTATAATTATTGCTCTATCGCAGATGTTAACCTAAAAGTTTTTTCTCAAACAGATAAAGACGCATTAGAGAGAGTTTTTGATGTTTATGGTAAAAAAGACCAATTTGAACTATCTTCATTTTCTCATTTATTCCCTGAATGGAAAAGATTTGAATCTGCACTTTCGAAAAAATTATCCTCTAGATTTGAAATATTACAAGATGATTTCTTTTTAAACATAGAGGAACCAAGTGGCTTGTTTACAGAAGCAAATTCTAATGACATTTCTATATCCAAACAAATTTTTGAGGAAAATATGAAAATGCTTTCGTTATGCCAGTAAAGGTGCCTACTGATCTTTTTCTATCTTCAATACAGGAAAAGAAAGTATATTATTTTTCTTCTACACAATTAAATACTATAGAGCCACATTACTTTATCTGTATCAAAAGAACCGATGAAGAAGTTCTTGTCTTAACTTGTTGTACCTCTCAGCAAAAGACTGTGCAAAACTTTATAGAATCCAAAAAACTACCTTTTGAAACAATGGTTTGGATCAGCCCTGCTGACATAACGAATCCATTTAATAAAGACACTTTTGTTAATTGCAACAATACATTTACATATACTTTAGATGAATTTAGAAATATGTATGATTCCGATAGAGTGAATTATTCTGGAGAAATATCATTAAATCACTATAGCCAAATTATAACTGGAATTCACAAAAGCCCCCTTATTGACGAAGAAACAAAAGAGCTAATACCCCAATTAGACGATCTGTGATTGATATTTAAAAGCATTAAAAGCAACCTAAGCTCACGCAGGTTTAACAAAATCGGTAAAGCATTCTTCGTCATTCTGCCACTTTCTTCACAAAAACAAAACCCCAAGGGTAGCCCTACTTATTATCTTTACTTTCTTATTTCATTCAAAACATCATACATATTCAATACTTTTAGTTGCTCACTGGTGATGAACGACTAAAAGTATGAAGCAAACAAAATAAGCGGTCAGGCTTCGCCTGTAAGTTAATTACGGGCAGCTCCGCAAGGCGAATACCAAGCAAGCGAGTGCAGAGCCAAACTTGTTTGAGCTATGCCGAGAGTAGCCGGTATTCTTGTAAAAAATCCCCGGCCGCCAAAAATCCCCGCCCCTCGTACCTCTGGGCTTGCACGGTCTTTTTGTCGGCCTCCGCACAATCCACCCTGCTATTGTTTTTTTTCTGTCACACTTTTTGCAGTACCCCCTTTTCAAGGGGGCAGGGGGTTGCAAAAAAGACGTTTGCACTCCAACCGCCACCACCGTGCCGCACTTGAGCCAGAAAAAAAAACAACTCAAAGCTATTATACATAACATGTAGTTAATGGTCATTCCCTTGCCTAAAGGCAAATCAATAGGGAAGCCCATAACCAAATTATGTATAATAGCCGCACAAGATCAACCCCTTTGCCCCGCTACGCTGCCCGAAGACAAACCCCTACGGGAGAGCGGAAAGTCTTTTATTTCGCCAATAGGCAGTAAGGCAAGAATAAAACAAGCATTGCTTGCGTTTAAAGCCGTTCCGGCAATATCGCCTGTAAAATGATATTGATAACCGAATAGCTTATCAAAACCATTTTACAAATAGGCAGATCGGAACACATATCTTACTTGGTTTTTCTAAAACCGCAAGCGATGAATAATTTTATAAAAACCAAATAAGAAATGTGACGACTTGACTTTAATGCCCCGCAAAAGCCGTTCGGTAAAATCTCGTGTTATTAAAGGCAGTTTTTCCCGAACCGCTTTTGACGAATAGGGGACAGCGGAATACAAAAAATGAAAACCCCAGCCCCTTTTAGGAGGGGCATTTATCGCTTTTCATTATTTGTAAATGCATGTTGGCACTTTGTGCAATATAATGTGAGTTACCACCGTCTAATATATTATATGAAAAAGAAGCCACTAAAACCCCACCCCCTATAGTTGTTGCAGCCTCTTCAGGCAATAGTGTTTATTGCATGTGCTTGCGGTCGGTGCATTCATTCCGGCTTCATTGCGTTCCGGGAACTACGTTCGTTCCTCTCTCCGAACCCCTACACTCCATTACACCTGCATTCGTGCATCCACCTCAGCACCTCACGGCTTCGGTTATCTCCTTCCTTTCCATTCCGCAAGCTCCATTAGTTCAGTCAGTCAATACCCAATCCCTTCCCCACCCTTTCCAGCGGTTGCCTTCGTTCCTGCGTCGAGTTAGCCCCAATTAAGTCCAGCAAAAGAAAAAAAGTTCTTACATATAGGTAAATAGTAACAAGCCTGTCACAAATCAAAACCTTTACTACTCTACGCTCTGAGGACTTCAACATGTTATAAAATTCATTTCTAAGAATATAACGCCACATTAATATAGTTATTCCAATTTATTATCATCCTAAAAATGCATGATTCGCTTGTTTTATAAAAGAAAAGAACTACTTTTGCGCCATAAACCAAAAAATAAAAAAGAGATGGACGAAGGCCCTGCGAGTATTCAAAAATTATCAACCCTGATATAGCAAGGTTCCCACTCTGTGTGTCCGTACCTTGTTTATATCCTAAAAACAAGGAGGTGCACATGACAACACTTACCAAATTTTCCGTGTGCTGTATATTCAGCCGGAAACGATTTTATTATCAACGCAAATTTATTCTCACTGTCAAGGATCGATTAATCGACCCTGATTCTTAGTACGCCTATATCCGGCATATTCTGTTTTTTAGCAGAAGTTATTGAACATCTATTTTTTCAATCATTCAATAAAACTATACTAAGATGACATTATTCAATCAAAAAAATAAAACAAACAATGGCAACAATGCCAATGGCTTCACCGAAGTAGCTGCCAGCCGACTAAAAGCCGCAAGCTGTTGCCACAATGATCTTCTTTTTGCTCACCTGGAAACCAATGCCAACGGGTTAACCGAAGAAGAAGTAGAAAACAAACTGGACACCTACGGCATGAATGAAGTGCACCACGAACAGGCACCATCGTGGTACAGTCAGTTGTTACTGGCATTTATCAATCCCTTTATTGGAATTTTGGTTTTAATTGCCTCTATTTCTTTCGTGATAGATGTTTGGCTTGCCAATCCTGGAGGAAAAGACTATAAAACAGTTATCATGGTTAGTATCATGGTTACGGTAAGTGTTTTACTTCGTTTCTTTCAGGAGTACCGAAGCAATCATGCAGCAGAGCAATTGAAAAGCATGGTAAAAACCACAGCCACCGTTTTGCGCAAGGAAGCAGGTAAAATGGAAGTTGACATAAAAGAACTTGTTCCCGGCGATATGATTTTTCTTTCGGCTGGCGACATGATTCCTGCCGATTGTCGGGTAATACTTTCTAAGGACTTGTTTATCAGTCAGTCGATGCTTACCGGCGAATCCTTACCAGTCGAAAAACGGAACATCGCAATTGAAAATGCGGAACAGAAATCAGTACTCGAACTGGAAAATATTTGTTTCATGGGAACAAATGTGGTGAGTGGTACGGCTACGGCTATGGTGGTTACAACCGGAAATCAGACCTATTTCGGTTCGCTTAGCAAATCCATTGTAGGTAAACGGGCAGAAACAAGTTTTGATATTGGGATTAAAAAGGTAAGCTACTTGCTTATTGTCTTTATGTTGATTATGGTGCCTTTGGTTTTCCTTATCAACGGATTGGTAAAAGGCGACTGGTTGCAGGCCTTGCTTTTTGCAGTGGCTATTGCTGTGGGTTTGACTCCCGAAATGCTCCCCATGATTGTGACCGCCAACCTCGCAAAAGGAGCGGTAAACATGAGCAAACGAAAAGTAATTGTGAAACGGTTGAATGCCATTCAGAATATTGGTGCTATGGATATGCTTTGTACCGACAAAACGGGTACGTTGACCATGGACAAAATCGTATTGGAAAGGCATTTGAATATTTTCGGTGATACAGACGAAGAAGTATTGAAATGGGCATACCTCAACAGTTATTATCAAACCGGTTTAAAAAACCTTTTGGATGTAGCAGTATTGGAACACGTGGAGCTATATGACTATCTAAAAGTTGAAGAATCTTTTACCAAAGTAGACGAAATTCCTTTCGATTTTCATAGACGCAGAATGTCTGTGGTACTCAAACAAGCCAATGGTAAACATTTGTTGATTTGCAAGGGTGCGGTAGAAGAAATGCTTAATTTATGTACCCATGCTTTTGATCCGGGGGAAGATAAAGAACTGCATATCGAAACGGATAATATCATTCCGATGGATGAAAAAGTTCGTGAAACAATTCTGAGCACCTCTAAAAAACTCAACAAAGAAGGATTGCGGGTACTATTGGTAGCTATCAAGGAATTTGACGAAAGAGCACTGACTTATTCAATCGAAGATGAAAAGGACATGGTACTTACCGGTTTTATCGGATTTCTTGACCCTGCAAAACCTTCGGCAGCTACGGCTATTGAAGCATTGCAAAAATTAGGTGTTAGTGTGAAAGTGCTCACTGGCGATAACGAGACGGTAACCAAGAAAATCTGTCGTGATGTAGGTATTTCATATACTAAGGTTTTACTCGGTAGCGATTTAGAAAGCATGACCGATGAAGAACTGCAATTGCAGATTAAAGAGGTGGCTATCTTAGCAAAACTCAGCCCCATTCAGAAATCGCGCGTAGTGAAAGTGTTGCAAGGAATGGGTCATACTGTTGGATTTATGGGTGATGGTATTAATGACGCTGCTGCTTTGCGTGATGCTGACGTTGGTATCTCGGTAGATACTGCTGTAGATATTGCCAAAGAAAGTGCGGATATCATTTTGTTGGAGAAAGACTTGATGGTATTGCGCAAGGGAGTTATTTATGGTCGCCGGACTTTTGGCAATATCATCAAATACATTAAAATGACTGCCAGCAGTAATTTTGGAAACATGTTCAGTATGTTAGGTGCAAGTGCTTTCTTGCCATTTCTGCCCATGTTACCCGTACAGATTTTGCTTCAAAATTTGTTGTATGATATTTCGCAGGTGTCAATACCCTGGGATAACATGGATGCTGATTTTATTGAAAAACCGAAGAAATGGGATGCTTCAGGCATATCACGTTTTATGATTTTTATTGGTCCTATCAGTTCTATTTTTGATTATGCCACGTTTGCATTGATGTTCTACTTTTTCAAAGCTAATTCGCCCGAACATCAAAGCTTGTTTCAAACAGGTTGGTTTATAGAGGGATTGTTGTCACAGACACTTATTGTTCACATGATACGGACACGGAAAATTCCATTCTTCCAAAGTTGGGCAAAAGCTCCGGTGGTAGCTTTAACCTCGTTGATAATGATTATCGGTATTCTTATTCCGTTTACACCATTTGCAGCTGCATTGAAACTACAACCACTGCCGTTGATTTATTTCCCATTCTTGGTTGCCATGCTTACTTGCTATTGCTTGCTAACCCAATTCGTGAAGAACTGGTATATCAAGAGATTCAACCAATGGTTATAACCTAAAAAGTAAAGTCATCATTGAGGATAAGAATGTTATTCTTATCCTCAATGAATTAATCAAGAAAATAAGGAGGATAAAACATGACTTTTTTAAAGACAAAAATCAATTGGCTTCTACTTTGCTCATTGGCAATATCTACTATTGTTCAGGCAAAAACAACCAACGACAGTATTCAAAACAGCAATTGGAATTTACATTTTCAGAATACAACTATATATCAATATCACCCCACTTTTAAAGCAGTTTATTCAGGAGTCAACAGCCTTAGTTCAAATGCAGAATCTCCCGTTTCGGTAACTGCAACGTTAAGTCTGGGTGCTAAACTATGGAAAGGGGCTTCAGTTTATTATAATGCCGAAATGGGTGGAGGAAGTGATTTCTCCCAGGCTCGGGGTATTGCAGGCTTCACCAATGGTGAGGTGTACCGGGTTAGCGATGCAACCCCTAAAATATATACCGCCCGATTATTTTTTAAACAAATATTTGCTCTGTCTGACAACATGCAAAAAGTGGAAGATGGTGTTAATCAGCTCCCCGGAAACATGCCCGATTCCTACATTTCTATATCACTTGGAAAATTCAGCATTATGGATTTCTTCGATGATAATAAATTCAGTCACGACCCGCGTACACAATTTTATAACTGGGCATTGATGGGTAATGGTGCCTGGGATTACCCTGCCGATACCCGTGGTTATACTTCAGGGGTGGTTGCCGAACTCGTAAAACCCAAATGGGCTTTGCGCTTATCGTCGGTAATGGTTCCTACTACTGCCAACGGAGCGGTCATGGATAAAGATATTTTACATGCCAACTCCGAGGCCGTTGAGTTTGAACATCAATATAAAATGGGCAATCAAACGGGGGTTGTTCGTTTAATGTCGTTTATTACTATGGGCGGAATGGGAAACTATAAAGAAGCATTGGCATGGGGGACAACACGCAACTCGGCACCTGCCATTGACAGCACACATGCAGTAGGGCGTACAAAATTTGGTTTTGGCATTAATGTCGAGCACAATGTGAATGAGAATGTAGGTTTATTCTTACGTTCAAGTTGGAACGATGGACGGAACGAAACATGGGCTTTCACCGAAATTGACAGAGCTCTTAGCCTTGGCGTACAACTTAATGGAAACCTTTGGAAACGGAATAACGATAAACTGGGTCTTGCCATTCTGGCAAACGGATTATCCAACAGCCACCGTGATTATTTAAAAGCCGGAGGCTACGGCTTTATTATTGGTGATGGTCACCTGAATTATCAACCCGAAATGATAACTGAACTATACTACTCTTTGAAAGTGAAAAATTATCCTATATGGTTTAGTCCCGACTATCAATTTATTGTAAATCCGGGCTATAATAAAGACAGAGGCCCGGTACACGCTTTTGGCGTTCGTACTCATGTGGAATTTTAGATGTTGCTTTATAAATGCCAAATAGTTAATCATCTCAACTAAATTTCGTAAATCAATCCGAACGGAGATTTCATGGTATTATAAGCATAAAAAAGCCTCCCCGCCGGGAGGCTTTACTACTGAAAAGGTTACCACACCATATAAAACAGTAGATTTTTAGCGTTTTGTTCGCTTAATCAAACTCTTTAATGCCAGTGAGACGCCGAAACTCACTACAGCACCAACGACAGCCAAAATCACCGTTCTTACTAGATCTTCCACAAACATATTGCTGAAGACTGAAAGAAACATGCCTCCACAAGTTCCGGCATATACCTGGCCATTATGGCTTGATTCAGGAAGTGCCATTGTCACTTACTTTAGAGTTAGTATCAACTGCAGTTTGACTAACAGCAGTCATTACACCACCAGCCAACGCAACATAACCGGCAATAGTGACCACTGCAGCCGGAACCGCCACCGGAGCTGCAAGAATACCTCCACCTAAGGCTGCCAACCCTAATCCGATTGTACGCAACGTTTTGAAAAACTTCGGAGTCGGAGCTTTCACCCGTTCTGCGATGTTCATTTCATTCGGGTTACTAATTGTAACATTATTCTCTTTTTCCATGGTTTAATCTTTAAGCGAATTAAACAACTTCAACAATAGCCAACACGTTGTAAGCATTGTTATTCAACGAATAATCTACGTTATTTACCGATTGTACAAAATCAATCGACAGCAAAAAGAACTTGATTCCAGCTAGAACAGGAACAGCCGCAGGTTTGACAGAAAGAGGTTGAGCCGCAGCATTTATTGCCAAACGAATAGATTCAGAAACTGCAATTTCAGAATCTCCTGTTGAAAAGTCAATACTTACGCAACCACCCTTAAAAATAATATGGGTAGCCCCTGAAGGAATACTAATATCATTTTGTGGATTGATTGAAGCAATACTGATTTCACCTGTGGCAACGTTCACTTGATACGGGCTGTACAAAACAGCTCCCAGAACGGAGTTAACGTTGAAATTAAACCCTTTCAACAATAACTTGGCTTCAGCCTTTGCCATGCCTTCAGCAGCACTTCGCTCCCCTCTTACATTAGCATCATCCATGTTTTTGATCTGAGTCATGGTTTGAGTCAAACGAGCTGTTACACGTCCATCAGATGCGTCTTTACCCAATACGCGAACAGCGTCGCGCAAGAGCTTCCCTGCAGAAGCTGCATTGGCAAACTCAGCGCCATTTTCACGGGTCCGGGCAAATCCCGGATCATTCGCTATTCGCGATGCATCCACGCCGCCCTTTTCCCTGGCCAAGTAACCATCTTGTGATTTGTAGAATGTAATTCCACCAATAGTTCCCTTCAATTTTAGAATACTTTTTTGTTGTGCCATAATACTATGTTTTAAAATTATCAGGACAAAAGTATACTCAACTATTACATTTTAGAACACTGGTACTTCCGGCAATGGCTATCCTTGCCGTTTTTGCCTAAAAAGGTTTTATAAAACGCATAATTAGTTGTAAATTTGCATTGAAAATAATGACACAATGGAAGTCAAACGTATTTGCATATACCCGAAGGATGTGCAACGCATTACAGGCAAAAGCGAACGTTACGGCAGATCGTTGCTTGCACAGATAAGGA
>Ga0302286_10000169_pt1 | contig 55008 bp, 41 predicted proteins | sample III_Fen_E2_3_FD_198765 | JGI IMG/M metagenome (GOLD analysis project Ga0302286, IMG submission 198765) | Peat permafrost microbial communities from Stordalen Mire near Abisko, Sweden - III_Fen_E2_3 | ecosystem: Environmental > Terrestrial > Soil > Wetlands > Permafrost | place: Sweden: Abisko...
AGTGTTTATTGATATAGTGCCCTCCCCTTTGGCGCAAGGTGTGCTGTGAGAAAAGCTTTATCTTTTCGTAACTGCCGATAAGATGGTGGACATGGCTCGTTATCTTTGACGGCGATTTCGAGCGCGAAATCTTTTTCTGTCCATTCGGATATATAGCAGTCGGTTATTGCGGCGGATCTGCGATCCGTCGCCGCAATAGAGTATAAGGATCTGTGATCCGACACAGGACAAGTATCTGAACAAAAGGAAGTAGCGGATTAAAATTAGCTTCGCTGATCTTCGATTCCTGATATTCTAAGCCCCCGGATTGCAAATCCGGGGGGACGGGAAAGTTGGGATCAGAAACATAGGGACTTAATTGATAGCGGTGATGAGCTTTGGAAAACTTTAATTCCCAATGCGATAAAACAATCTTCACAATCTAGTAAAAGTTGGAATCAATTTAATTTTACATTAAATTTATGGCTACAACAGAATCCAAATATAACATTAACGGTAAAATAGATAAATATGAATAAAAATTCCTTCTTTCTAAAGATAGTCAGAATAATTTTGATAACATTGGGGGTTCATTCTTTGTTTTTTCAATTTTTTAAATTCATTTTTGGCACACATAGAGGATTAAATGGAAATAGTAATATTTTTGAATCTGACATAATACCACATGGGTTCACTATTATTATATGTGTTTGGTTTATAATATATCAGATACAACAAATTCGAAAAAAGTAAAGTAATTGATCACCTGATGGCGCAAGTATGCGAGATTCTTAGTTCAAGTCTGAGCGATAGCGTAACTTGAACTAAACAGCGGGCATACTTGGAACAAGAGGGGTTGGAGATGCAAGTCAATTTGGAACAACGGGTCTATTAACAGCACAAGGCGCACTTGGTCATGAACTTAAAGAAGGCTTTGAAATTCAAGCAAATCAAATGAATCCAAACAAAGCCCATGTCTATGGTATACGTGCTGAAAATACTATTAATGGCACTATCAGCTCTGGAGCTAAAATGAATTCTGGAACACTTACAATACCTGTAACATATTTTATCAATGGACAAATACAACAAAAAACTGTAACCATTGTCTTCACTCAAGGAAATATTGGGAAAAATGGAATATCAAATAATATAAAATGAAGCAAATGAAGTTAATAATATGTCTCATTTTTATCATATTTTGTAGGATAAGCGTTTGTCAGACAAGACATGATAAGGTTGAATTATGTGATCAATTAAATTGGAATTCGTTTTATATCACTACGAACCACTTCTCTCGATTGGTACTTAATGAGTCTTTGACTACTTTGTTAAAACAAAAAGACAAAAACAGATTTCTGGATTTAATTCAATGCATACATAAGGAAGATAAGACTGTGGCCATACATATATTACTTACAAATATTTTTGAAGCAGATAAGAATAGTCTATCAATCAGTTACGAATATGACAAAGATTCTTCTATTCAAACAATCAAATATACATATAATTCATTATCTTGGTTTTATTCAGTCGAAAAGGATTCTCTTTATGTCAATAAGAGAGACACCCAAAATATATACAAACACTGGAGGAACTATATTAAAAGAACAACAGTAGATAGGTATAGATAAGGTAATGTATCAGAATTGTTGTTGTATAAATAAAAGACTGAAAATCCCAGTTCGGAGTAGCGTGTAAAGCAGATTGGAGTTCGGCGTGGCTCTGCCTACGTCGAAGGTAACTGCAAGGCTTATGCCTTGCAAACTCAAAGCGGGTGGTATATGTTGTGTAAATGGTTACAAAAGGAGATGCCTGTTGTCAGGCATCTCCTTTTGTAATACCCATTATCTCTGTCCATCCTGATATGTAGCAGGCAGTCGTTCGGTAGATTAGGATAATGCTCTTATTCGCGTTCTTTGAAATTTCAGTATGCTTAAAAAGCATTCTATGCAAAAATATTTTTAATTGGGAGCACAAACTATCCCAAAGAGTGTCTGTGAATTATGTAATACTTCGTGGCATAAATGTAACATGCCGGAAAACTCAAAGCCTTACTTTTATAGTCTTGCAAAAAACAATTTGCAACCTAAACAAAATACAATGACGCAAAACGAAAGTTTACAAAAAGATGTTCAAGACGCAATTAAATGGGAACCGTTATTGCAGGCTGCCGAAATTGGAGTCACAGCTAAAGATGGCATTATCACACTAACCGGTATTGTGGACAGCTATGCCAAAAAGATTGAAGCCGAAAATGCAGCTAAAAATGTAATCGGGGTAAAAGCCGTGGTGGAAAAAATTGAAATAAAGTATATGGGCAGTCCTCAAAAAGATGACAGAGAAATTGCTGCTGCCATCGTTAATGCATATAAATGGAATAGGGAGATTCCAAAAGATACCGTAAAAGTGGAAGTGGAAGATGGATGGGTAACGCTTGATGGCGAAATTCAATGGAACTATCAAAAAGAAGCCGCTAACCTATCTGCAAGCAAAATCATTGGCGTTAAAGGGGTAAATAATAAAATCACTATTAAATCCGAAACGCAGGATATAATTGAAAAAAGTGATATAGAAGGTGCCCTTGCACGCAATTGGGCTACCAGCAATCGTGATATACAAGTGTCTGTTACAGGCAATACGGTGTCGTTAAATGGTATTGTTTATTCACTTTACCAAAAGGATGAAGCAGCACGAATAGCTTGGAATGCACCTGGCGCATGGGTTGTAAATAACAACTTGGTGGTGGAAAATAATGACTGATTAATGGATATTTTTAAAAGAGACAATATCACATGAATATAGATAAAAATCACCTCTTAACCATCAACGGAGATTCATCAAGCATCAAATTTGCATTCTACCGGATTGATAAACCGGATGAACAGTTGCTGCATGGGAAAATAGTAAGAATAGGTATGGCAGACCCTACATTGACTTTCAATGACGAAAAAATCCATGAACAAACCACTCAAAAAATTGATGTTGTTGATTACCCATCAGCCATAAATTTCCTGATCAGTTGGTTTGAACAACAGACTATTTTCTCATCCGTGAAAGCTGTAGGACATCGCATCGTGCATGGTATGAATCATGTGGAACCGGAACTTATCACCTATGCTTTATTAAAAGAATTACATCAGATCACACCGTTCGATCCCGATCATCTGCCCAACGAAATCAGGTTAATCGAAATATTCCACAATCGTTATCCCAAAGTTTATCAGGTAGCATGTTTCGACTCTGCTTTTCATAGCACCATGCCACGCGTAGCCCGATTGCTGCCCATTCCCCGTCGATTTAATACAACTGAAATACAGCGATTTGGCTTTCACGGTCTTTCCTATACCTATCTCATGGAGGAACTTGAACGAGTAGCAGGCACAAGCGCCGCTTTAGGGCGAGTAATACTTGCTCATCTCGGAAACGGGGCAAGTATTGCTGCCGTACGCGAAGGCAAAAGCATTGATACCAGTATGGGAATTACCCCTGCCTCAGGGTTGATGATGGGTAGCCGTTCGGGAGATTTAGATCCCGGCATTGCGTGGTACATGATGCAGTCTGACCATCTCACACCATTACAATTCAACCATTTAATTAATCGTGAGTGTGGTCTTTTTGGCGTTTCGGAAACCACTGCCGACATGCAGGAGTTGCTGGTAAAAGAAACCGATGATGTGCGGGCACAAGAAGCTGTTTCCCTTTTTTGTTATCAGGCAAAGAAATGGATTGGAGCTTATGCCGCTGTACTAGGAGGCTTGGACACGTTGGTTTTTGCCGGAGGTATTGGCGAAAACAGTTCTATTATCCGTTCTCGTATCTGCGAAGGATTGCGATTTTTGGGTATTGAGCTTGATGCAGAACAGAACAGCAAAAACGCCGCTGTTATTTCAAAAGACATTGGGATGGTGAGCGTTCGCGTGATTCGCACCAATGAGGAACAGGTAATTGCAGGTTCGGTATGTAGTGTCCTCAACACACTGAACATAAATGATAAACCAGCTTTTTAAATAAAAAAACAACATGCCCTTCCACTAATGCAGGTCAGTGACTACGTCGAAGCTAAAAACAAGGCTTTATTTATCCTGCCTACCACCAAATTACCCACAAAAAAAGCCTCTGCACCAAGGCAGAGGCTTTCATCTGTTTATAATTGATTTTAAAGGTCAGATGGAACTCCATGACAAAATATAATCATCCCCTTGTGTGTCAAAAGCAGTGATTTTTGTCATGATCGTTTCATATAAATTCTTAATCGTTACACTCTCACGGAGACTCCCACCTTTACCCAGCGTTTGGGTTGCGGCAGGTTGCCAAAATCGTAATAGGTGGTATTGAGCAAATTGGTGGCTTCGGCAAAGAGCTGATAATGCTTGTCAATCCATTGCACTTTCACATCACACAACAGGTAGGGTTTGAATTTGGTCTCCTGATTGGTATTGACACTCAGAAAAGTTCCTGCCCTGTCGTTCAGACTCCATTGCCATGCTGCCGAAAGTTTCCCAAAGATTGGATGCGACACCCGCAGTTTAACTTGATGGCGCAAATAGTCGGTAGAATAGGACGACACAAACTCTTTGCTCCCTTTGTCCACATGCAGGTACGTATAGTCAAGGTGTATGGTGTTAAGCCATCTGCATCCGGGACGATAGTCCACTGCCAGTTCACCACCCAACGACTCCACATCGGTAAGGTTATCGCTATGCCACACTTGCTCGTTCGGTTTACGCACCCAGTCGATAATGCGATGCCCGTCGCGACTAAAGAATGCGCCGCGAACTGTCCATTTTTCGGGTGTCCACAGCAAGTGAAAATCGACATTAAACGCCTCTTCGGGTTTCAGATTCGGATTACCCATTTGCGTGGTGCTTGTATAATAGAGGTCGGTAAAGGTAGGCATCCTGTACGAGTTATGCACCCACGAACCTACCGTTAATTTTGGCGTAATCGAGTAATCGACATTACCTCCGGCATAGATACGAAAGCCGTAATCGTTGTTTCCACTGCCCATCACACCAATGCTTGCCGTCCATTTCTGCCACTCCTTCACATGTTTCAACGACACGCTACCAATGCTCCGTTGTGCTGCTTTTGCAAACACATCTAGCCCTGAATAAGGGTCGTGTCTGGGTTGCGGAACGGGCGTTCCCAAATTTGTACTGAAAATATGTTCTGATCGCAAATCGCCTGCAATAGAAGTAAGTCCACCTACCCATGCATAATTGGTTTGCAAAGAGGCACCTGCCACATCCGTCAAATGGTCGTTAGGAGCTGTGTACCACGGGGGAGTCGGTACACCTTCGCGAAAGAGCGCGAACATATCGTGGTGACGGCGATAATAAATACCGGCATTCGTCAACCAGTTGCGCCACTTTTTTTTGTATTGCAATGAGGTAATCAACGTGCGTGTTTCCTCGTATTGGTCTAAATATTTTGGTGAATAGAAACTGTTTGCCCCAAAATTCTTGCTTTGCACACCTACCTGCAACGACAACTGTCCTAAATAGTTATCGACAAATCGCACATTGGTGTAGGCATTGAAAATCCGAAAATCGGTATTCGGAGCAAAACCGTCGCTTTTGGTGGCATTGGCAGCCGCCGTGACACGAAAAGCGCCCTTGTTGAGAGAACCGGAGAGACTACCTTGCTGGTAATCGTTTTGTCCATCCGAAAGCTGCACTTCAAGCCCGTTGTGCACCAACTGTTTGGTAATAATATTGATCGCACCGCTGAAGGCAATCGAACCGGCTGTCCATGCACCGGGGCCGTAAAGAATTTCAATACGGTCGATAAGATGAATATCGAGAGGAAGGTCTAAGTTGAAGTGACCCGTTTGCGGGTCGGTAAAATTCACTCCATTAAGGAGAATGGCGGTTTGATCGAAGGTTCCGCCGCGAAGGCTGATGTCAGCCTGTACATTCTCGGTGCCCCGGGTACGCAAGTCTACACCTTGCACGTAGCGCAGCAATCCCTGCACGTTTTGTACCGCCGCTTGCTCAATCTCTTTGCGGGTGAGTACAGCCACCACTTTTACCAACTGCTGAGCCGTGGGAGGCAAATCGCTGTTTATCTCCACCTCTTCGAGCTGAAACACAGGGTCGGTAATTTTCTGTTTGGCATCTTGCGCCAGGATGGGCAGATTGGCCGCCGAGAGCATAAATACACCCAATACCCCTATTTTTACCTGCACACTCAAGCTGTTAAATACTCCATAAGACGTTCTTGACCATCGTTTTAAACATGGGAAAAACCTCTTTTTCTGAATTTCTCTCATTAAAAACAGGATTAAATTAAACAAAGAAACCGTGGAGTTTTTCCACGTAAAAAATGTCATTGTATAATGAGTTTTAGAATTATTCATTTTATAAGAACAATTAGTGACTTCAGTTATCTATTTTCCGTACATATTCGGGTACTGCTGGCGAACCCTGAAAAATTTCGCCCTTGCGTCCTTGCGACATAGCCCATCGTTCCAACCACGAGTTTCCCCAAATACCGAACACGGTTATTTGCGATTTATACGCCGGGTCTTTCAAGGTTTTTTCCATACTTATAAAATCATAGCCGTTCTTGCGAAACATTGCAGCTAAAGCGTCCATATAGTCGGAATTGAGCATACTGGCATGTATCAAGAGAATCTGACTGATATTTCGTTTGAACAATTCGGTTGATACTTTTTCAAAATAGTGAATTGCCTTGTCCATGTAAGTAATATAATCGCGCCCAATGTGCCCCATCAACACCGAATCCTTCTTCTCCTTTGCTCGAAAATAAGCCAATGCAAATGCATAGTCCTCGTTATCAATAGTAACAGGAGCCACAATATAGCCACGTTCTGATAAAAAAGCGTTGAGTGAATCGGCTCTTGCCCTGGTTGTACCGATATGAAGAAACGGATGTCGGAAAAAGGTCAGTTTTTTGTGTTTGGCGCGAAGAAGCTCTTTCGATACAGTTTCCCCTTTCACAATATCCTGTGTAAAAGTGTGATAAGATGCTGTGTTATAATCAGGATGAGAGTAAGTATGATTACCCAGCGCAAGTCCGCTATTGACCCATGAGCTTAGCAACCGAACTTCAAAAGGTATACGGCGACCGGTGTCGATATGCAGTTTGTCTTCATTCACAAACCCAATTGCCGGAATTTTATTCTTCTTCAACGAAGTAATCAAATTACCCAATATCCGTTTTTGAGCAATGGTATCGAAGACTCCATAACTTGCCACTGGCAAATCGTCAATGGAAATGCAGATATGCTTCTTTTGACCCACAGAAACCAAACTGAATGCCAGCAATAAAATAAGTAAAGGATATCGCATAATCTGTATCTTAGAGGTTGTCGGCAAAGATACTCACACGAAAAGTGATTTTATGTGAAAAAGAGATAAGCTACAATAATTGCGGCAATGGCACCTGCTAAATCGGCTAACAAGCCTGCAGAAATGGCATAACGGGTCTTCGTAACACCCACCGAACCAAAGTAAAGAGCCACAATGTAGAAAGTAGTATCGGCAGCTCCCTGAAAGATACAAGAGAGATGACCGGGAAACGAATCGGGACCGTAAGTTTTCATGGTTTCCACCATCAACGCTTTAGCGCCGCTACCGCTCAGGGGTTTCATAAACGCATTGGGAAGCGCTGCCACAAAGTCGGTATTAAGATGCATGGCATGAAATAGGTAAGCAATACCGTTGATTATTAAATCCATGGCACCCGAAGCACGAAAAGCCCCGATAGCCACCAACATCCCCACAAGATATGGAATGGTTTTCACGGCAGTTTCAAAGCCCTGTTTTGCTCCTTCGATAAAAGCCTCATACACATTTACTTTCTTCACCAAACCGCCAATCATAAACGTGGCAATAATGGATAATAAAAGAATATTTCCTGTAAGGCTCGAAGCAACTGCCATCTGAGGAGCCGTGAGACGTGTAAACCCGAACACAATTAGCCCGATAATGCAGGAAATGCCACCCAACCACGATATTACCGTACGATTCAATAAATTAAGCCGTTGACGAATCCCCACATACAAAATGGCCGTCAGCGTAGAAACATACGTGGCAATCAGAATAGGAACCAGAATATCGGTAGGATTGACAGCACCCAGAATAGCGCGCTGAGCAATAATATTGATAGGCAGAAGCGTAAGTCCGGCAGTATTGAGCGCCAAAAACATGATTTGTGCATTCGATGCTGTCTCTTTATTTGGGTTCAGCTCTTGCAGACTTTGCATTGCTTTCAGCCCGATGGGTGTAGCGGCATTGTCGAGGCCCAGCATATTGGCCGAATAATTCATCACCAATTGCCCGGCGGCAGGATGCCCTTTGGGTATTTCTGGAAACAGTTTTTGAAAAAACGGAGCCACAATACGCGATACAAAACGAATGGCACCGGCCTTTTCGCCAATATTCATCAAGCCCAACCAAAGTGTCATCACACCGGCCAAAGGCAGTGCAATGTCCATCACCGAAAACTTGGCCATGTCGAAAGTAGCTTTTACAACCTTCTCAAAAATAGCAAAATCGCCGGTAAATATCAGCTGAAGCGCGGCAACCAGAAAGGCGACCAGAAAAAATCCTATCCAAATATAATTGAGCATGTGCTATAAAATTCAGATTACAAAACAATATCATCGCGGCTATTTGTAACGCAAAACGCCACAGAAGTCCTTTTATTTATATCTAATTGCAAAAGTAGCGATTGTTTTTTAATGTGACAACAGCAAAAAAGCAAGTTTCAGGTTTCAGGAATCTGCATGAGGAAAGAGACTTCGATAGCTAATATACCGATAACTGAATTGTAGCGCCGAAAGCGCAAAAGAACCACTCTTTGATTTTGACGAAAAAGTATGTATGTTTGTCGAACGAAGTAACAACTTTAAAATCCTTACTATGGCTAATCTTTCTACTACTTATATGGGGCTACAACTGCGCAACCCCATTATTGCCGGAAGCTCCGGTTTAATGAACGATCTGGACTACCTGAAACAACTTGACAGTGCCGGTGTGGGTGCCGTGGTGCTGAAATCTGTTTTCGAAGAACAAATTCGCCTCGAAACAGAACATTTGATGCAGTCCGACCATCAGAAAGTAACGGAATGGAAAGCCACTTTCAATGAAATTGTGGACGAACGCGGATATTGTTATGAAGAGGCTTTGACCTACATCAACCAGTTTGCAAAAGAGCATACGCTCCATCAATATCTTGATTTTGTGAGAGAAGCAAAGAAAAGCCTCTCGGTGCCGGTCATTGCCAGCATTCATTGCGTGTCGCATTACGACTGGAGCTACTTTGCCAAACAAATTCAGGAAGCAGAAGCCGATGCCCTCGAACTGAATGTGTATGTACTGCCCTCGGATGCGAATCGCACAGGCGTGGAAAACGATCAGATTTATTTCGATGTGGTGGAACAGGTCATGAAACAAGTCACCATTCCGGTCTCCTTAAAGATAGGATACTACTTCTCAAGCATGGTCAATACCATTCAGAAACTCAGCGAAACAGGCATTGCAGGTTTGGTGATGTTCAACCGTCCGTACAACCCCGACATTGATATTCACCATTTGCGCATTTCGCCCAACCACCTTTACAGCAACCCTGAAGAGTATATCAATACCCTGCGTTGGATTGCCATTCTCGCCGACAGAGTTCAGTGCGATATTTCGGCATCCACCGGCATTCATGACTACGAAGCCGTGGTAAAACAGCTGCTTGCAGGGGCTTCTTCGGTGCAAATTGCTTCGGCTCTCTACAAACAAGGACCTCAGGTTATCGGACAACTACTCAAAGGTGTGGAAAGCTGGATGAATAGTCACGACTTTGCTACCATCGACCGGTTCAAAGGCTTGATGAGCCAAAGTAAGGTAGAAAATCCCGCCGCTTTTGAGCGGGTACAGTTTATGAAACTATACTCGAAAATTGAGTAATGAGTTATAAAACAACCATTAAGGAATGAAAAGGATTAAGTTTCACGCTTAATACCCTTCACTTCTTAATGGTTAATCATTTTTACTCCCCGCTATTGCTGAAGATTTGAATAAAAATCTGGAATACTTACGTCAGTAGAGGCTACAAAGTATTTTACCAACAATCACGCATTGACAATACAATACTATCCTTTTTGTATAATATTGCCCATGTTGGGAATTCTTGTGTTGGAGTAACACGCTCTTCTTTATAAGAAAATTTTCTCTTTTTGGGAGTTATTGTAAAAATACGATTCGGATTTTCTCCGGAAACAAGAAACAGATGGCCTTTAAACACGAAATATCCATAATCACCTATTACGCTATTAATAGTTGAAGGTAGATATTCTGTTAATATTAAAAATGAACTTTCCACTCCTTTTTGCTTTTTTAATCTCATTGAAAAAACTCCTTTTTGCTTTTTTAAGACAGGGCAGTCGCTTTTAATTATTAGTGAATCAATCCCTTTAAGGAAAAGACTATCCGTTATCTCAAGTTGTGGCACAGTAAATATTTTTAGAATAGGAGGTCCAATCCAAGTTTGCGAACTTAGCGTCAAGGATGTGCACAAAAATGCGAATAAAAGAATAATTTTGTATTGCTTATGATTCTTCATATTAATTAGGTATTATTCATCTTCCCCTCTTATTCCAAGTATGCCTGTTGTTTAGTTCAAGTCTGAGCAATAGCGGAGACTTGGACTGGAATTGTATATCAGCGATAGCTAAACCAAAGTAGTTTGTAACCACAATCAACAATCAGCGAAGCTAATCAGTTACAAATGTTTCATCCTCGTGTTAACGGGACTGATTCTATTTTGCGTCCAAGATTAACTCCCGTTGGTCGTTGACCTTTAGTTCACTTCGTTAATCTTGAACGAGAACCTGTTATCTGGCATTCTTGTGCCATAATGGCGGCTATTTTCCATAAAATTTCAGCAATGATACTTTCTTGTTACAAAATAACATATCCCATTCTGGAGGGTCATTTGTTGGTGTAGGCATTACTTCCAGTAGAGAAAAAATAGATTTTTTAAACGTCTTTGAAAACATAATATTCGCCATTCCTCCACATACAAAAAACGTATGGTTTTTATATTTAAAATACCCCAAACAACCTCTTCCATCAGGTTCTATTATTGATTGAGAGACATTTATAAAAACAGAATCATTATACTTTTTATTCTTGTTGATATAAAGAAAAAAGGTAATGTTGTGTTTTTGCTTTGTTTCAGAATATTTAGGATGTGAAATTATTGAATCAAGACTAATAATAAAGTTATTATCTCTAATTGCAAGCTCATTTAATGAGTATTTTATTAAATGAGGTGGTTTATAGCTATACTTATTTTGAGAAAATAAATTATTTGTAATGAACAGCAACAATAATATTAAAGTGTGTAATTTCATAGCATTGGATTTATTTATCAAAATCTTCATTTTATGCCCCTACTGGCGCAAGTATTTCATATTCATTAGTTCATTTTTAGACGACTTCCGTAACATATTCCTTCAAATTTTTGATATTACAAAGATAGTGGCTTTTCTTATTTTCCATAGGGTATTGCCGATGAGCCGCTTAATGGTTTCTCGTTTTATTCCTTGAAATAACCAGATAGATGCCCGCCAATGCCACAAAGGAACCTATCATCTCCCTGACTGAAAGATATTCGCCCTGTTCGCCGTTGGCTGCTCTGCTTGCAGATTGTTCAGCGTAGGCTGCGCCTACGTTGGACATAATACAAAAGCTCACCGTTTACACGGCATGTACCACCCGCTTTTGAGCCTGCAAGGCTACAGCCTTGCTTTTACCTCCAACATAACAACACGTTATGCCGAACAATCTGCCGGAACAAGCTACGCGCAAGGGTAAACCATGCAATAATTAACAAATGTTTGCTGCCGGGGTTGCAAAGGGGGTCTGACAGTTGCCGACAGGGCTTTGCATCTGATGTAAAAGGGTATCAACGGTTGTTGACAGGGCTTTGCAACCGATGTAAAAGGGGTTCAACAGTTGTTGACAGGGCTTTGCATCCGATGTAAAAGGGTTTCAACAGTTGTTGAGAGGGCTTTGCAACTGATGCAAAATGGTTTCAACAGTTGTTGACAGGGCTTTGCAACCGATGTAAAAGGGTATCAACAGTTGTTGACAGGGCTTTCCCACTGGAAATGCCTCTATATCTGGTGCAAATATAGAAAAACTTTCTTAGCTGCTTCAAGCAGTTATGTCAATTTTTTGAATTCCGCTTTTGAAATTATAAGACAGCAACCATGCCGTTACCATAACGACACGTTACGCCGAGCAATCTACGTTCCTCAAATGGTTTCTCGTTTTATTCCTTGAAATAACGAGATAAATGCCTGCCAGCGCTACCAGTGAGCCTATCATCTCTCTGACCGAAAGATATTCTCCCAACACCGGCACCGAAAAAAGCGCGGTCAGAATGGATTGGCTCAACAAACTGACTGAGGCAATGGTAGGGCGGATATAGCCGAGAGCAAAATTAATAGCCAGCCAGCCTAACATTTGCGGAACCACGCCCAAAGCCGCTAAAGCCATCCATGTGCCGGTACTGAAATTCCACAAAGGCACATCCGCACATAGACAAAAAACACCCAACACCGCGGTGCTGGCTACCATCGAAATAAGGGTAAACGAAAAAGTATCGAGCGTGTTTCGTCCTTTGCGGGTGGTAAGTAGATAAGCCCCGTAAAACATGCTGGCAACAATGGCCAACACATTGCCCCACGAGATGCCGGAAGTGGCAATCCTGTCGAGTCCCACCACAATACTCACTCCGAAAATTGCCACGATAGTTCCTATCCAGAAAATCCGGTTGGGACGCTCTTTGAGAATAAAAATAGCGCCTATACCTACCCACACCGGCGCCAGATTGGCCAATAAAGTAGAGATTGCAGCCTTCGACAGCATAATGGAGCTGTTCCACATGGCAATATCGCACGCAAAAAATACCCCGCAGAGAATGGCAATTTTCACGCCGAAAGAGTTGGTGATAGGTTTACGAAAAAAGAGCCAGACAGGAACAATTGCCACCAATCCGAACGTCATGCGATAAAAAGCTGACCCCAGGCCGCTTATATCGGCCAGTTTTACCAATATAGCCGACCACGAAATGCAAAGCACCCCGAAAAAGAGCAACAAATAGTGAAACCAGGTACGGCTTGAATGGCGTGAAATCATTGTAGTGAAACAAAATCGGACGTTCGATGTAATCCGACTACAAAAGTAAGCGAAATATTGAAATGAATTTCAAACCTTTTATAATATCTTCTCCTATTTGCCTGTAGAAACAACCGATAATTATCGTAATTTTGTCGAAAGTAAAACAAACCTCAAATTCAACTTATAGCAATAACATCCCAATGAAAAAATTCTGTATCCTCGCACTTCTCCTGTTTTTGACTCTGCAAACAGGTTGGTCGCAAAAATGGTCGGTACGCTTTGCCGATTCCGAAATGAAACGCTTCCCGCAAGCCTGGCAACTCGACTATGGAAGTCGCCTATACTTCGGTTACACACAAGGACTTGGCTGCATGGCCATGCTCAAGCTCTGGCAAGCCACCGGCAACCGTAAATACTACGACTATGTATATCATTGGGGCGATACCATTGTCAATGCACAAGGAAAAATCCATCTCTACGAACCCAAATTGTACAATATCGACTTTATCAATTCGGGCAAAGTGCTCTTTACACTTTACAAAGAGTCGAAACAACCGAAGTTCAAAATTGCCTTAGACAGCCTGCGCGAACAGATGAAAACTCAGCCACGCACCAGCGAAGGTGTCTTCTTTCACAAAAAAGTCTATCAGCACCAGATTTGGCTCGATGGACTCTATATGGGCGACCCTTTTCTGGCACAATATGCCGTCACTTTCAACGAACCGGCATTGCTCGACGATGCTATCAGGCAAATTCTGATTGGCGCCAAACGCACCTACGATGCAAAAACCGGTCTTTATTACCATGCCTACGACGAAAGTCGCGAGCAGAAGTGGGCTGATAAAACTACCGGTCACTCACCCAATTTCTGGGGGCGTAGCATCGGCTGGTTCTACATGGCGGTGGTCGACATCCTTGACTTTGCACCGAAGAATCACCCTCAACGCGCTGAATTGATTGCTATTATCAAAGGTCTTGCCGACACGCTGCCTAAGTATCAGGACAAAGACGGTCTCTGGTATCAGGTAGTGGATCAACCCACACGCGAAGGCAACTACGCTGAAGCTTCTGCCTCGTCCATGTTTATGTATGCTATTGCAAAAGCCGTAAACAAAGGCTACCTTGCACCAAAATACAAGGCAATAGCACTGAAAGCTTTCGACGGCATCACCGCCAAACTCATTAAGACCAATGCCGATGGCACACTTTCGCTTACGCATTGCTGTGCGGTGGCCGGTTTGGGCGGAAATCCATATCGCGATGGCAGTTACGAATATTACATTCACGAAAAAGTACGCGACAACGATGCCAAAGCCACCGGCCCGTTTATAATGGGGTGTATTGAACTGGGGAAATAAAGAAAAACGTTCAAAGTTTCAAGATTTCAGGTTTCAAAGTTTAGAAAACCATAACCGTTGTTTCATCCATTTGTAAACGTGTTTATGATATTCAATAAAGCCTCTATACATTTATAGATCAGATAATTCAATTATGCGAAAAACATCCTTAATACTATTTTGCCTTATGACTCTCTTTGCTTGTCGCTCAGCACAACCATTGCTCACAGTACAACAATTGGATGTGAAAAAATATAGTGGTACCTGGTACGAAATTGCCCGTTTTACTCACAGTTTTGAAAAAGGACTGGAGTGCGTATCGGCTACCTACACTCCCCTGCCAAATGGTAAAATCGAAGTCCTGAATCAGGGTTACACAATGGGAGAGGCCGCAAAATTAAAAACCGCTAAAGGCGTAGCATGGGTTCCCGATTCTAAATATCCGGGACGCCTGAAAGTGCAGTTTTTTTGGCCATTTTCGGGCAATTATTGGGTTATTGACCTTGATCCCGATTACCGTTACGTGTTGGTAGGTGATGCATCGCGGAAGTATTTATGGATTTTGTCGCGCACCAAAACCCTTGACCCTGCTATTTACGACCGTTTGGTAATCACAGCCCGACAGGCAGGTTTCAATGTAGAAAAACTAGATAAAATACGTCAGGACTGCCGCTAACAGCAAGAATATTGTGCTGAATTTAGGGAGTTAGTCTCTGCATTTGTCTCAAAATTTGAAACTTAATATTGTTTTGTGATTCAAAAACAAAGTCGTATCTTTGTGCCGTCAAATTTTCAAAAAATATACTTCATGTCTTATTTAACAGCAGAGAAAAAAACAGAAATCTTTGGCAAATACGGAAAGTCGAATACTGATACTGGGTCACCAGAAGCTCAGATAGCATTATTTTCATACCGTATTAGCTCGTTAACTGATCACCTCAAGTTACACGCAAAAGATTATAGCACAGAGAGAGCTTTGGTTATGTTGGTAGGTAAACGTCGTCGTTTACTCGATTATCTGAAAGATACGGAAATCGATCGCTATCGTAGCATTATCAAAGAATTAGGCATTAGAAAATAATTGCCGATTTTCACAACAAAAGCTGCCCCTAAAAGGTAGCTTTTTTGTTTTTAAATGCCTTCATAGCAATATCAAGCAGCTTTTTTCGTTAATTGAATGTCATCATGAATTTCGACTCTAAATGGGCTGCTTGACAAAAATTAACTACACCATAAAGCCTTAAAACCGGCAAAAATGCCTATTTTTGCTTGATAATAAATATTTCCTATGAAGAAAATTACCATGCTATGTGTCGGGCTTCTCTCCCTGATGAGCCTTCAGGCTCAAGAAACATACACGTACAGTAATCCAGCCCGTTCTTTTCAGGAGGGCAAAGAGCAATTTCTGCAACAACAGTATTCAGCATCACAACACAGTCTCCAAACATATCTCCAGACAGCCGATCCGCTCGATAAAAGTCGCATTGAAGAGGCGGAGTATTTTCTTGCCGCCAATGCCTACGAGTTACGACAAGCCAATGCAGTAAGTTTATTGAAAGAGCATCTGGAAAAATATCCGGGCACTCCCATGCTCGACAATGTAAAATTTCGCCTCGGCATACTGCTCTTTGAAAAAAAGCAACACACGGCTGCAATCAAAGAGCTTGAAGCGATAAACATCAAGCGGCTCAATACCACCGATGCACAGCAACTTCACTTTGCACTCGGCTACAGTTATACTTCTGTCAACGATTTTACAAAAGCCCGCGACCAGTTCAGGCCTTTGCTGGGAACCGACAAATACGACAAAACGGCCACCTACTACTACGGCTATTGCGAATATGCCCTTGGCAATTACGATGTGGCTCTTCCCTACTTTGAAAAAATTCAAAACCAATCCGAATTTTCGTCATTAGCGCCCTATTACATTATCCAGATATACGCCAAACAAAAGGAATATGCAAAGGTAAAAGCCTATGGCAAAACGATTCTTGACACCAATCCTAACAACCCGAAAAACAGCGAAGTATATCGTATAATGGGCGAAAGTGCCTTCCGCGATCAGGATTATAAACAAGCCGTTACCAACTTTAACCGTGCCGGGGCTATAGACAAGAAACTACCCCGCAACGCCTACTACATGTGGGGAATGTCGTGTATGCAGACAGGCGCTTACGATCAGGCCATTGAGCCGCTCTCGAAAGTAGCCAACAACACCGATGCCTTAGGTCAAAACGCCTATCTGGCTCTTGGTAATGCATATACCAAAATGAACGACAAGATGAAAGCGCAGATGTCGTATGCGGAAGCCGGCAAACTTACTTTCGATACCGGCACACAAGAAGTTGCACTTTACAATTATGCATTAACCACCTACGAATCAACCTCTAAGTTTGGAGAGTCGGTGAAAGCATTTGATGATTTTCTGGTCAAATTCCCCAATTCAAAATATTCGGAAGAGATAAACGGACGTTTGGCCACAGCACTCATTCTCTCGAAAGATTACAAATCGGCATTAAATGCGGTAAATAAGCTCAAAACCAATACGCCACAAGTGATTGAAGCGAAAGAAAATATTCTGTTTCATTTGGGAGTTGAGCAATATGATAAGAAAAATTACCCTGAAGCAGTTTCTTACTTTACGCAATCATTAGCCGTTACATCCAGCAGACCATCATTGGTGCAAATTTATTTTTGGAGAGGCGAAACTTATTATAATACAGGCCAATACAATTTTGCTGAACGCGATTTCATTACATATCAGAACGATTCACGTAGTCTGAAAGATGCCAACTACCGTTTGTCATTCTACAATTTAGGCTATTGCAATTTTCTGACACACGACTACAAGCAAAGCCAGCTCACCTTTATGCGTTATGCAGGCAGTGAGCACGATGCAATGTCGCCCACATATATTGATGCCCTTGCCCGCATCGGCGATTGCTACTATCAGGCTCGCGATTTTACCAATGCTCACAAGTATTATGCGCAGGTTGTTGCCAAAGGCAAACCGGGAAGCGACTACGCTGAGTACCAGATAGCGTTTATTTATGGATTAGGCAAAAACTACCGTGCTAAAATCAATGAACTGGAAAAAATGATTGCCAACTTCCCAACTTCCGATTACACCGCAAATGCATATTATGAAATCGGCCGCTCGTATATCATTATAGAACAATACGACAAAGCAATCAGCACCTACACTACTTTGATTAAGAAGTTCCCCAACAGCGAGTTGACACGGAAAGCTGCTCTCGAAATTGGTATGGCATACACCAACAGCAACGACAAGAGTAAAGCCCTTACAGCCTATAAACAAGTAGTATCAAGCTATCCGGGCAGCGGCGAATCAAAAATAGCACTCGAAAATATTGAAAATATCTATGTAGATCAATCGGATGCCGAAAGCTATCTGAATTATCGTCGCTCGTTGGGCAAAAGCACCGATTTGACTGCCGTAGTCGAAGATTCGCTGGTTTATACCACTGCCGAAAAGCTTTACCTGCTTGGTAAATATCCGCAGGCATCCTTTCAATTTTCAAATTACCTTGCTAAATATTGTCCTCAGGGAAATTATTGTATAAAAGCCACTTACTATTTGGCCGACAGCTATATGCAGCAACTAAAACCGGATGATGCATACGCAAACTACAAAAAACTGACTGAAATAAAAGGAAATCCTTATATGGAAACCGCGCTCACTCAGTGCGCTTCAATCACATACGACAAAAAAGACTACACTACCTCGTTAGGCTTTTTCAAAACGCTGGAAGCCACCACTGCCAACAAAGAATATCACGAAGCTGCACGACTTGGCGTATTGCGTTGCAGCCATCTCGCCAATGACTATCAAGGCACCGTAAAAATAGCCAATGAGATTATAAGAAACAACTTATCGAGCGCAGACATGATGAACGAAGCCCGTTTTTATCGGGCTAAAGCATTTCTTGCCACCAACAAACAAGACAGCGCCTTTGCCGACCTGTCGTCGCTTGCGCGCGACGTGCGTACCGCTATTGGTGCCGAGGCAAAATACGAGGTGGCAAACTATTATTACAACAAAGAAGAGTTGAAAAAATCGGAAGCCGAGGTAATGAGTTTTATCAATGCCAACACACCTTATCAGTATTGGCTGGCAAAAAGCTTTATTCTGCTTTCGGATATTTACGTGAAACGAGGCGATAATTTTCAGGCCAAACAATATTTGTTGACCCTGCAAGACAACTACCACCAACAAGATGATATTCTGTCGATTGTAAAACAAAAACTACAAGCGCTCGAATCGGCCACAAGTGGTAATTCTAAATAAATTCAACCGTTCACGAACTATATAAAATTATCGAACAATGAAGAAATCAGTTTGTTTCATACTCACCGCCTTCGTGGCCGGATGTCAGCTTCTATCAGCTCAATCGAATAAAAATGATACTATTGCACGCCGAAACGTGGTCATTGAGCGCAATTATATTCCCACAATTAAAGATGTGCAAAAAATCGATGTTGCACCCACCATCACCGAACCGGAGTTGAAAAAGAGCGCCGTGACCTATTCGGATCAAATAACATTGTTAAAGCCTGAATATGAAATCAATAAATGGCAGGCAGCAGCCATTCATCTTGATCCTAAATCCGAGAAAAAAGGATATGCATTGCTGGGATTCGGTATTTACGGAACCGCCCTCGGCGATCTGTTTTATCCAATTGTGGACGAAGCCAACCAGAGTCTTACTTTCGACACTCACATTCTCGGATTATTCGGCAATAAGCAACAACAACTGACCACCAACTTCGGGTTAAATTATCTGCACCGTTTCGACAACTTCGACATAAACGTGGGAACCTATTTCAAACGCAACGGATTTAATTACTACGGAACAAACGGATTGTATTTTAACACCTATGCAAGCTATAAAGACACTACAAACTCTTTCGTAAATTTTGGTCTGAAAGTAGGCATTCGTTCAAAAGGCGACCCCGAAAGTGTAGCCTACAGCGCTTACATTCAGTACAATAATTTTACCCCGGGCACAGGGCTCAAAGAGCAACAAGTACATACCACGGGCAATGTAGAAATGCCTATCGACCAATACCGCATTGGGGTTGATTTGGATATATACAATTTCATGTATGCAAGCTATAAAGGCACAACTCTATTCCCGAGCCATTCCATAATAGGTGTAAATCCCTATTTCGGCATCTCGGGCGATGAGTGGAAAGTACGCATCGGGCTGAAAGATTATTTCTCAATCAATGGTACGGACAAGACAGCAAACATTTCGCCGGATGTTTCAGGTCAAATCAACCTGATAAAAACAGTGACAGCCTACGCAGGAATCACAGGTCAATATACCGCAAACTCTATGCAACGCATCACTGATGAAAACGCTTACATCAACCCTACAGTACGTGTGCAGGACTCTTTTGCGCCATTTGAGGCTTACGGAGGCATCAAGTTTGCCCCATTTGCAGGATTGCTTATCAACGGTTCGCTTGACTACAAGATGTTTAGAAAACAATATTTCTATGTCAATGACATTGAACCATTGTTGATGTTGCAATATTTAGCAACAACTTATATGCTGCCAACCTTTCCGCTTTTCTTGAATCGGCCTACTTTCAACGTGGAATATGATAAGGCAAATCTTCTAACAGCCAGTTTAAAAGCAAATTATAACTATCAGGACAAAATCACAACCCATTTCAGCGCACAATTCAACAACTGGGAGACCAAAACGATTGCTCACGCCTGGATGCGTCCATCGGTAGAAATTGAAGCCGGAAGCGAAGTGAAAATTACACGCAATGTCTTTCTGAATGCCAATTACTATTATGCCGGAGGTCGTTATGCTCTGGTTGACCCCATTAGCGTCATTTCTACCCGCATGAGCGACATTAACGACCTGAGTTTGGGAGCCTCTTACTCTTACAGTGATTGGTTGACAGCTTTTGTCCGCCTCAATAATGCATTGGCTACCAAATACCAAACCTATTATGGCTACGATGCGGTAGGTCTTAACTGGCAAATCGGTGCAGCTGTAAAATTCTAGAAAAATCATTATATTTCTGGCAGCAAATCATTGTCAATTGAACATCAATGTCCAACCCCTATTTCCAGTTCAAACAATTCACCGTGTGGCACAACCGCTGCGCCATGAAAGTTGGTACTGACGGGGTTTTGCTGGGAGCATGGGCAGAGGTGAAAAATGCCTATAAAATACTGGATATCGGTACAGGAAGCGGATTGATAGCGCTAATGGCGGCACAACGCACTACCGAAGCACAGATTGATGCTATTGACATTGACGAAACTGCCGTGGCACAAGCCCGCGAAAACGTCCTTGCAAGTCCGTGGAAAGAACGTATTAATTTGTTTCACAGCTTTTTGCAAACTTACGCAATTCAGTGCACCACACGCTATGATGCCATAATATCGAATCCCCCTTATTTTCAAAAATCACTTACTTCGCCCGACCATAAACGCACTTTGGCGCGACATAACGATACACTTTCTTCCGTCAGTTTGCTCGAAAACAGTCGAAAACTTCTCTCCGACTACGGAATTCTTCACTTAATTCTGCCTGTTGAAGAAGGTGAAGAGCTCATCCTGCAAGCAAAGCAACTTTCTCTTTTCTGCGTGCGCAAAACCAGCGTACATCCACGTGCTGATAAACCTGCCAAGCGATTATTAATTAGCCTTCAACTCCACTACTCACCCTGCCTCGAAACCTCATTTGCCATAGAAACCACTGAGCGTCACGTCTATACCGATGAGTATATTCGGATGACCGACGCTTTCTACATTAACATGTGAATTAACAATGTCATAAGTTAATGATAATCTGAATATTATAAAAATAGCAAACGTTTGCATGGCAATAAAGTCATTCCGGCCATGCTCCCGATTTGTCCTCTCAAAAAAAAAACCTATCTTTGTAACGTGAAATAATACTTAATTTAATGAACAACAACTATATATCTCCCGACTACATATTTGAAACGAGCTGGGAAGTCTGCAATAAGGTAGGAGGAATTTATACGGTTTTGTCCACCAAAGCATGTGTTCTTCAACAACAACTGCATGATGGATTAATTTTTATCGGACCCGATTTCGGCATCAATGCTCATCAGGATTTCATTGAAAATCTTGAGTTATTTGCTCCCTGGAAAGAAGAACTCCTTAAATACAACGGACTGAAAATTCGAATCGGACGTTGGAATATTCCTGGACAACCTATTGCCATGTTAATTGATTTTTCATCGTTTGACATGCAACGCAACGATATCTACCGTCAAATGTGGGAATGGTACGGCATTGATTCGCTTCACGCATACGGCGACTATCACGAATCGGCAATGTTTGGCTACTCTGTGGGAATTCTCATCGATAGTTTTTATCGATATTATAAGTTAGAAGAGAAGAAAGTGGTAGCCCATTTCAACGAATGGATGACCGCATTCGGACTATTTTTTCTCAAACATTACACACCACAAATTGCCACCATTTTTACGACACATGCCACGTCTATAGGACGTTCCATTGCCGGCAATCACAAACCGCTTTACGATTATTTGTCGAGTTACAACGGTGATCAAATGTCGTATGAGCTGAATATGCACTCCAAACACTCGGTAGAAAAACAAGCTGCAATTAATGCAGACTGCTTCACAACCGTGAGCGACATTACGGCATCTGAATGTACTCAACTATTGGACAAAAGCCCTGATGTGGTCACTCCCAACGGTTTTGAAGATGATTTTGTGCCGTCGAAAGACACTTTTGCCGCAAAACGCAATGAAGCACGTCAATGTATGAAGCATGTGGCTGAAACATTGATTAATGCCCCGCTTGCAGATGATACAATTTTTGTGGCTACCAGTGGTCGTTACGAATTTTTGAACAAAGGACTTGATGTATTTATAGAGGCACTCAAAATTTTAGAGCATTCATCCACATTATCACATCCGATAGTGGCTTTTCTGATGGTTCCGGCACATATTTCCGGACCACGCATCGACTTACAAAAACATTTACAGGGAGATGCCTCTGCTCCGCATGGTAATCCGTTTGTGACACACCAATTGGTAGAGCCGTGGCACGATCCTATACTTTCGTCCATAAGCTGGTCGCATCTCACCAATGCCAAAGATACAAAGGTCAAAATTATTTTTGTGCCCAGTTATTTGAACGGGAAAGATGGTATTTTCAATAAAGATTACTACGAATTACTTATAGGGATGGACATTACTGTTTTCCCTTCTTATTACGAACCATGGGGCTACACACCGCTGGAGAGTGCTGCTTTTTCAGTACCTACTATTACTACCAGCCTTTCGGGATTTGGGCAGTGGGTAAGCCCATCTCCTCAAAATGTGGATCAGGGAGTAGCTGTCATTACACGCAACGACTCAAACTACCATCAGGTAGTAGAAGAGTTGGTGAATCAAATAGAACTTTTTGCCGCCATGACACCCAAACAAGTACAATCGGCACGCCAAAAAGCCTACGCAATATCTCAGAAAGCGCTATGGGAACATTTTATCGAATTCTACGATAAAGCTTACACCATAGCATTGAGTAAAAAACAATAGCTAATTAAATAAAACAGGAATATTCATTTATCTGTTTCTCATTTATTTATATACGAGAAACTCAAACTGAAATAATATGAAACGAGTCTCAAAATTCGGGACGAGTTCCATACGACATTTAAAAATTATTATCGTATGAAACGAGCATTAAACCAGGTGTTTAACCAAAGACCATGTTCATTGCGAGTTCCATGCGACAAATATTAAAAAAAAGGAACGCATGAAATTACAATCAAACAAAGTAAACAGCCCAAACTGGAACGAGATTACTGTTACGTCACATGTCCCCGAAAAATTGCAAAAATTACTTGATATTTCTCGCAATATTTGGTGGGTATGGAACTATGAAGCAACCGAGTTGTTTACCGGCATCGACTCTAAATTATGGAGTGAATGCGAAGGAAATCCAATAGTAATGTTGGAACGTCTCAGCTACGAAAAATTAGAAGAACTGGAAAACGATCAGGCGTTTATGCAACGCTTGGATGCAGTGTATAATTCTTTTCAAAATTATATCAACACCCCTTACGATACTCAAAAACCGACAATTGCCTACTTCAGTATGGAATACGGTTTGACGAATATTCTGAAAATATACTCGGGAGGGTTGGGTATTCTGGCCGGTGATTATCTTAAAGAAGCCAGTGACTGCAAAGTGGATATGACGGCTGTAGGATTTCTTTACCGCTACGGATACTTCACTCAAAGTCTGGCAATGGACGGACAACAATTGGCAAAATATGAAGCCCAAAACTTCGGTTTGCTTCCTATCGAACCGGTGAAAGATGAACACGGTACTCAATTACAAATTGAAGTTCCATATCCGGGACGCATTATTTATGCCAACCTCTGGAAAGTTTCTGTAGGTCGTATTGCCCTCTATTTACTTGATACTGATAATGATCGCAACAGTGACTATGACCGCCCTATCACCCACCAACTCTACGGTGGCGACTGGGAAAATCGCCTGAAACAAGAATATTTGTTGGGCGTAGGTGGTATCCTGACATTAAACAAACTCGGCATCAAAAAAGAGGTGTATCACTGCAACGAAGGCCATGCAGCTCTTATCAATGCACAACGCCTTGTTGATTTGATTTCCGAAAAAGCGCTGACATTTAATCAGGCAATGGAAGTAGTGCGTGCATCTTCGCTCTACACCGTTCACACGCCTGTACCTGCCGGTCACGATAGTTTTGACGAAGGTCTTTTTGGTAAATACATGGGCGAATTCCCCTCAAAATTAGGCATTACCTGGGACGAATTTATTGATTTGGGACGCGAAACTCCGGGCGACAAAAACGAAAAATTCAGCATGAGCACCTTTGCCTGCAATACATGTCAGGAGGTAAACGGTGTTAGCTGGCTACACGGACGGGTGTCGCAAGACATGTTCCAATCATTATGGAAAGGATATTTGCCTGAAGAACTTCACGTGAGTTACGTAACCAATGGAGTACACTTCCCCACATGGACAGCTTCGGAATGGCAACGTCTCTACGACAAAGCATTTGGTCCCGACTTCCGTGGTGATCAGTCAAATCTGAAAATATGGGATAAAATACACAATGTGAGCGATGAAGAGATTTGGAAAACCCGCACAGGTCTTAAAAACAAACTCATCAACTACATTAAAGGTCAGTTTACCGAAACATGGCTCAAAAATCAGGGTGATCCCTCATTGATTGTATCCATTCTCGAAAAAATTAATCCTAATGCCCTCATTATTGGATTTGGTCGCCGTTTTGCCACCTACAAAAGAGCTCAATTACTCTTTACCGATCTCGATCGCTTGGCCAAAATCGTGAATAATCCTCACTATCCAGTGCAGTTTATCTATACAGGAAAAGCTCACCCAGCCGATGGTGCCGGACAAGGATTGATTAAACGTATTGTTGAAATATCGCGTATGCCTGAGTTTCAGGGTAAAATTATTTTCCTCGAAAACTATGATATGCGATTAGCGAAACGCTTGATTGCCGGTGTGGATATTTGGTTAAATACTCCAACCCGACCACTCGAAGCTTCGGGCACATCGGGACAAAAAGCCGAAATGAATGGCGTTTTAAATTTCTCTGTATTAGATGGTTGGTGGCTAGAAGGCTACATCAAAGGTGCCGGTTGGGCATTGACAGAAAAACGTACCTACGACAATCAGGATTATCAGGATCAGTTGGATGCTGCCACAATCTACACGATGTTGGAAAATGAAATTATTCCGCTCTATTTTGCCAAAAATAGCAAAGGATATTCACCTGAATGGGTGCAATATATCAAGAGTTCCATTGCAAAAATTGCGCCTCGTTTCACTACTAAACGTATGTTGGACGATTATATCGAACGTTTCTACACCAAATTAAGCGTACGTCATAAGGAATTAACGGCCAATAATTATACAAAGGCTAAGAGCATTGCTTTGTGGAAAGAAAAAATGGCCAACGGCTGGGATAATATTGAATTGATTGAATTGTCTGTTCCCGAGCAATTGCGCCTCACACCGACGGTCAATGCCGAATACCAGATGAATGCCATTATTGATGTAAAAACACCCGATTGCAAAAACGTAGGAGTGGAATTGGTAATGACCTATCGTGATGCGAAAAACACGGAACAAATTCTTGATACAGAAGAGTTTAATTTAGTGCGCACCGAAGGGACACGTCTTTCCTTCCAACTCAACTACCGACTGAGTAAAGCCGGAACTTTCCGCTTAGGATTCCGTTTATTCCCAAAGAACGAAGACCTGCCACACCGTCAGGACTTGAACTTTGTAAAATGGTTATAAGACTCAATATTCATTTCAATAAAAAAACCACCGACGAAAATCGGTGGTTTTTTTATGATGTATAACTTTATCCGCAATTAAAATTCTGCGTTTTTCGGAGTGCGTGGAAAAGGAATCACATCTCTGATATTTGCCATACCTGTTACAAACAGCAGCAAACGTTCAAATCCAAGACCAAATCCTGAATGTGGAGCCGTACCAAAACGGCGGGTATCCATGTACCACCATATATCTTTTTCGGGCACTCCCATCTCTTGTGCACGTTGTGATAGTTTTTTGTATGACTCTTCGCGTTGCGAACCGCCAATTATTTCACCAATTTTCGGGAACAATACATCCATGGCACGTACCGTTTTTCCATCGTCGTTCTGTTTCATGTAGAACGACTTGATTTCCTTCGGATAATCGGTCAGAATAACTGGTTTTTTGAAATGTTGTTCCACCAGATAACGTTCATGTTCAGAAGCCAAATCGGCACCCCAGAATATCGGAAATTCAAACTTATGACCAGCAGCTACGGCCGCTTCGAGTATCTCCACTCCTTTTGTATACGGAAGACGAATGAAATCATTGTCAATCACAAAGTTTAAGCGCTCCAGAAGCTCTTTGTCGTACATCGACGATAAGAAGTTCAGGTCGTCCTTGCAATTGTCTAAAGCCCATTTAATGCAGTATTTAATGAAGTCTTCCGCCAATTGCATATTCTCTTCAATTTCGTTGAAAGCAACCTCGGGTTCAATCATCCAGAATTCGGACAAGTGACGAGGAGTATTTGAGTTTTCGGCACGAAAAGTAGGCCCGAATGTATAAATTGACCCCATTGACATGGCAGCCAATTCACCTTCCAATTGACCCGAAACCGTCAGACTTGCTTGTTTTCCAAAAAAGTCGGTTGAATAATCAATTGATCCCGCCTCATCTTGTTTCAGGTCGTAGAGATTCATTGTAGTCACCTGAAACATCTGTCCGGCACCTTCACAATCGGATGCAGTAATGATAGGTGTATGAAAATAGAAAAATCCACGTTCGTGAAAAAACTGATGAATGGCAATCGCCATATTGTGGCGCACACGGAAAATAGCCCCGAAAGTATTTGTTCTCGGACGCAAATGAGCAATCTCCCTCAGGTATTCAAGCGAATGCCCTTTCTTTTGTAAAGGATATGTATCGGGGTCGGCAGTACCGTAAATTTCTATTTTTTTTGCCTGCAATTCCACTGTCTGTCCCTGCCCTTGCGAGTCGACCAACAATCCGACAACACTGATGCATGCACCGGTTGAAATGGGTTTTAGCGTTTCTTCGCCGAAAGTGGCAATATCTACCACAATCTGCAGATTATTAATAGTTGAACCGTCATTGAGCGCGATAAAACTGACATTCTTGTTCCCACGACGGCTTCTTACCCAGCCTTTTACGTTGATTTCCTGCAACACCAATGAGTGGGTTGCAAATACATCCACTACTCTTTTTCTTTCTAACTTTCCCATGCCATTGTATTAATAAAAAAGCACTTATCTCAATGTAAGTGCTTTTTTCATTCTTATTTTATTCATCAAAACCCTGTTCGGCTTCAATTCAAAATGATTATTGTTTTATCTGTTGCACACACAAAGCGGTTTGTATGTTACATTTATTACTTCTTGCTGTTAAGCGGTGTTCCCAAACGGGTCATTGCGCAACGGAATCCAATATCGCTGGCACTCTTACTTTGATCAAGATAACGACGTGAAGAAGGATTCAGCCAATAAGCACGATCTTTCCATGAACCACCTTTATATACCCGTGAGTAGTCTGATACTTTAGAAGTAAGAATATCCAACTGATCACTCTCAGGACTGTACATTGTTTTAGTAGCAGCTAAATTATGACCAGCTGTTGAATCTTTCCACAAATCGGGATTTGATGAAGTTTGTAACGAACCGTCTTTATAGTTCTTCACATCATTCACATAATTCTCAATATCTTTGCCTGCTTTCACAACGGTGTAGCGTAAACGGCCTAAACTATCCACACGATATTGTATAACTGACTTATCTCCCTGATCGTCAGTTTGACGATAGAAATGAATAGGCTCATACACGTTACCACGGAATGGGTTGTATTCTTCCACATCCATATCGTTTAATGGACGATACACATCCAATACCCACTCATTCACGTTACCGGCCATATTGTAAAGACCAAAAGTGTTAGGAAAGAAAGAGTTTACAGGACCTGCAATAATGTTATTATCAGTGTTGCCACGCACACCCATCAGGTCACCACGACCACGGGCATAATTGGCCATCTGAGCTCCCTGATTTTTTCTGTCGCTGCTACGAAGCTGTGTTGATTCCCATGGATACATGTGTCCTGACTCAACCTCTCCTATCTTAGGATTGGCAACTACACCATAAGCGGCATATTCCCATTCGGCTTCAGTCGGAAGACGAAAATATGGAAACAAAACACCATCGGCCATAGTTACTTTTGTAGTATCTTTTCTTCCCGGATAAGCATTGTTATAACCTGAATAGTAATATTTTTTTGTGCTAAACACAAATTTTTGGGCTATTTCAGTAGCATTATTCGATTTCTTAATCCCCTCCATATCGGGGGCTTTTATCTTTTTGCTGTCAATCAATATTTTTTCATTGACACGGTCAGTTCTCCATTCGCAATAATCCATTGCTTGTTCCCAGGTTACACCTACTACAGGATAATGACGATATGCCACATGTTCAAAATAATTTTCCACATACGGTTCGTTATACGCAAGTTTTTCGCGCCAAACGGCTACATTCGGTTTTGCTCTTTCGATCAATGCCGGAGAGTTGTGCAGCACTTGTTTAGTCCAGGCAAGGTACTCAAGCCAGTTTTCGTTCGTGATTTCGTACTGATCCATAAAGAATGAATTGACAGTAACACGACGTTGAAAACTATTAGCTGTTTGTCCGCCTTGTTCAGCATTACGTCCCATAGTAAAGGTTCCACCCTGAATCAAAACCATATTAGGCGGGGTTCTTTCCCTGTAGTTGTTGTTGATTTTCAACCCTCCACCTTTTTTACCATTGATTGCCCATCCCGTTGCATTGGAAAAAGTAGTTGGTATTTTATTACTAATTTTGCCACCGCCACACGATACTAAGACTAGCACGCAGGCCAAAACGATTCCGATATTTGTTACACCTCGAATTTTCATGCGAAAGAAATTTGGGTTTGTTTTAATATTTTGTATTGTCACTTACAGTACCTTATTGCTATTTAGCTGACAGACTGCCAATCTGAAAATTAATCAACAACGAGAATATGCCATATTTCAGGGTGCAAATATAGCTTTTTTTATCCAAGCATTGATTCATTTTTATTTAATTTTTTCTTGCCGGGCAAAAAATAAAACTACAAATATATTTTCGTATTTTTGTACTAACAATCAGTATAACGTAAATATGCCTCAAAATAGTATCTCACTCAGAATAAAAAACATTTTACAACCCCTTTCTTGCCCTATGGTAATGGGGATATTAAACGTTACACCCGACTCTTTTTACAGCAAAAGCAGAGCCAATTCCGAACAAGAAATAGTGAATCGTGTGACTGCAATATTAGAAGAAGGAGGCGATATTATTGACGTTGGAGGGTATTCTACACGACCTTCAGCAGCCGAAATAAGCGAAAAAGAGGAGATAGAACGTCTGTTTTGGGCATTGGGAATCATAAAAAAGCATTTTTCTCAAGCAACTGTCTCCATTGATACGTTCAGAGCTAAGGTAGCCGAAGCTGCCATTCGGGAGTTTGGCGTGGATATAATAAACGATGTGTCAGGCGGTACTCTCGACGATAAAATGTTTGAGGTGATTGGTCGCTACAATGTGCCATATATAATGATGCACATGCGCGGAACTCCAAAGTCAATGCAAACATTTACGGACTATGATGATTTAATTGAAGATATTTTGCGTTTCTTTGCCGAACAAATTAATCGCCTCACCGCATTAGGAGTGAGCGATATTATTTTGGATCCCGGATTTGGATTTGCGAAAACCACGGAACAAAATTTTGAATTGTTACGCAAGCTATCTAATTTTCAGATATTTGGACGTCCTGTTTTGGCAGGATTATCGCGCAAATCGATGTTGTTCAAGACATTGAATACCGATGCCGAACACTGCCTGACGGCAACCATCGGAGCTAATATGCTGGCTCTTGCAGGTGGTGCTTCAATTTTGCGTGTGCATGATGTAAAAGAGGCCGTTGAAACAGTGAAAATATACAAAAGTACCTATCCCTCAATTGGGAATAACAATCAATAAATCAGGCTATTGCCTGTGACCAACATCAGTTAATCTCTTAATCACATCAAATGGGTTTTGAATTTGGCATAAAGGATATTGTGGACATACTGCTGGTAGCTCTGCTCTTTTATCAACTCTACAAGTTGTTCAAAGGAACCGGAGTCAACAATATTTTCATTGGCATACTCTCACTGGTAGTAGTGTGGTTTTTTGTGGTCTATATATTTCAGTTAGAGCTGCTTGGATCTATTCTCAACCAGTTGATGAACGTGGGAATAGTGGCATTGATTGTTATTTTTCAGAGTGAGATACGTCGATTTTTCTTTATGGTAGGATCGCGCAACAAATGGCGATTTATAAACCGTCTGGCTCAGTTTTTCGGCACTAAAAAAGAGGAGGAATCCGACAACATGACGGTAACTCAATTGGTGATTGCCTGTAGCCACATGGCTAAAAACAAAACCGGTGCTCTGATTGTGCTTGCACATAAGAGCGAGCTTGAAGAGCATGTGCAAATGGGTGAAAAAATTGACGCAAATATCAATGCTTCGCTTATCGAAAATATATTTTTCAAGAACAGCCCGCTGCATGATGGAGCAATGGTAATCTCGAATAAAAAGATAGTGTCAGTTGCCTCAATCCTACCTATTTCTGAGAACCAACACATACCCAAACACTTAGGTTTACGACACCGTGCCGCTTTAGGTGTAACTGAACGAACCGATGCATCGGCCATTGTGGTGTCGGAAGAAAAAGGAACTATATCCTTCGCTTTTGCAGGAAAAATATCGTTAAATATTTCGCCCGAAGAGCTGCAGAAAAAATTATCGGAAGGTGGAATTTGAAAAGAAATAACGATAGAAATTTGCTCAATACAGACGAAATATATTTTTCGTCATACAATACTTAAAAAGAAAACATTATGATAAAAATTGGAGACCGTGTCCGCTTTTTGAATGCCGTGGGCGGCGGTGTGGTTTCGCGTATTATCAACAAAGATATGGTGGAAGTGCTCGACAAAGATGGCTTTGATGTGCCTATACTTGCAAGAGAGTGTGTGGTAGTGGAAGAGGTGAACCGTATGAATTTTCCGGTGCAACCCAACCGTCAACAAATTGAAGTAGCAGCGCAAGCACCTGTTATTGAATTTTTTACGCCAAATAAAACTCCCGAAGTGTGGGAAGAAGAGGAAGAAACCGACTATGGTAACGAATTGAATTTGTATGTGGCTTTTGTGCCCTCAAATCTGAAAAATCTCTTCAATTCCACTTACGATATATTTCTGATAAACGACAGCAACTACTCGTTGCTGTTCACCTACGCTACCGCCAACCACAAAAGCGAAACCCAATGCAGAGAACATTCGGAGCTTTTTGCCAATACAAAACTTTTTATTGAAACGCTTGAAAAAGAGGAACTTAATAAAATACAGCAACTTGTAATTCAGGCTATTGCATTTAAGAAAAAAGGAGGTTATAAGGTAAAGCCCACACTTGATTTTGCAATGAAGCTTCCGGTGTCTGATTTGGGAAAACTGCATTGCTTTACCGAAAATGACTTTTTTGATGAATCGGCTCTGGTAATTCCTCTTTTGGAAAAAGATATGCCCGCTACATTCTTCAATCCAAGTGCAGATGAGATAAAGAATGCCATGATGCAAAAAGAAGTTGCGACACCAGCCAGAAATACCCAAGACAAAAAGCGTCCACGCATCACACCCATTGTGGAAGTAGATTTGCACATCAATGAATTGCTTGATACTACTGCGGGTATGGACAATGCGGCGATGCTCAGATACCAGATGGATAAATGTCGCGAAACATTGGAACAATATAAGCACCAAAAAGGACAAAAAATCGTTTTTATCCATGGGAAAGGCGAAGGTGTGCTCCGTAACGAAATCCGGAAGGAGATAAAGACCAATTACAAAAGCTATCAGTTTCAAGATGCTTCTTTTCGTGAGTACGGATTCGGAGCAACGATGATTACTATAAAATAAGGAATGGAAAGAGTAAGAAAACCCGACTGGTTGAAAGTTTCATTGGCTTCCACGGGAAGTTTTTCGGAAGTAAAAAAGATTGTGGAGCAACACAAACTGCACACTATCTGCACCTCGGGCAAATGTCCTAATATATGCGACTGCTGGGCACGAGGTACAGCCACACTAATGATTCTAGGTGAAATTTGCACACGTAGCTGCAGGTTTTGCAACACGCTCACAGGCAAACCATTGCCACCTGATGCAGCAGAACCGGGCAATGTGGCCGAATCAATCAGATTGATGAAGCTTACACATGCGGTGATTACCTCGGTTGATCGTGACGATTTGGAGGATTTGGGAGCTACTCATTGGGCTGCAACTATTCGCACCATAAAAACCGTAAATCCGGGCGTGACACTCGAAACATTAATCCCTGACTTTCAGGGTATAGAAGAGCTCATTGCACTGGTAATTGAGGCCCGACCCGAAATCATTTCGCACAATATTGAAACCGTGCGACGACTTACGCCGCTGGTTCGCAGTGCTGCCAAATACGATATTAGCCTAAAGGTAATCCGTCAAATTGCTGAAAGCGGAGTCGTCGCAAAATCGGGAATCATGGTAGGTTTGGGTGAAACCGAAGCCGAAATACTCGAAACCATGGATGATCTTCGGGAAGCGGGATGCTCAGTACTCACTATCGGTCAATACCTGCAACCTTCGCGAAAAAATATTGCGGTAGTAGAATACGTAACTCCCGAACAATTTGAAAAATACAGAGAAATAGGGTTACAAAAGGGATTTCGGCAGGTAGAGAGTGCACCGCTGGTGCGATCGTCATATCACGCAGAGAAACATGTGACATCCCCTAACTCATCCCAAGAAGGGGAATAAATCGGAGTCTGGTTGAATGCAAATTGCTACAAATTTTCTTTATGTTTGCATTGTCTTTGAGCTTTCGGCAGTAAAACAAAATGACATTTATGATACAAAACAGTTCTGTACTACTCATCTTCACGGGAGGCACCATCAGCATGGCTGAGAACCCTCAAACCGGCGCTTTACGGCCTCTCGACTTCAATCGGATGAAAGAGTATATACCTGAATTGAAACAGATGAATATCACCCTGCATTCGGTCGCTTTCGAACCACTGATAGACTCTTCGGATGTGGAACCGTATCATTGGGTAAAAATTGCCAACCTGATTCGGGAAAACTACGAACAGTATAACGGATTTGTGATTTTGCACGGTACCGACACCATGGCCTACTCGGCATCTGCACTGAGTTTTATGCTCGAACACCTATCAAAACCCGTCATTTTTACCGGAGCGCAACTCCCTATCGGAATGTTGCGTACCGATGCTAAAGAAAACCTCCTTTCTGCCATTGAAATAGCAGCCAATACGGATGAAAACGGCGTTTCGACCGTCCACGAAGTGTGTATTTACTTTGAAAGTTCGTTATTCAGAGGCAATCGCACTACCAAAAAGAACGCAGAGCTGTTCAATGCCTTTGCCTCGTACAACTATCCGGCTCTGGTAAAAGTGGGCGTTCATTTTAATTTTTCCAGCTCGTTCATCCACCGCAACGATGAAAATAAGCCATTGAAAATACAAACCGAACTCGATTCCAACATTACCATTATCAAGCTTTTCCCGGGACTCACACCTCAAATAATGGATGCCATTCTCCACACGAAAGGATTGCGTGGAGTGATTCTTGAAACTTACGGCGCGGGTAATGCACCGCGTCAGGAATGGTTTTATCAATGCCTCCACGATGCAGTACAACGAGATATTATCATTATCAATGTATCGCAATGCGATGCCGGCTCGGTGCAAATGGGACGGTACGAAACAAGCCTCAATCTGCTCAAAGCGGGAGTTATAAGCGGCTACGACATGACTACCGAAGCAGCCGTCACAAAACTGATGTTCCTCTTAGGGCAAAAACTCACCACCACTAAAGTGAAAGAGTTGATGCAAATTTCCATCTGTGGCGAACTGACCTGTTAACACCTCCCCTAACCCCTCCAAAGGAGGGGAACCTGAAATCTGGAGAACAAAAATTGACGGAAATGGGTGCAAATTGTAGCTCCACAGATTTCACGGATAATCTTCAAAAACAAATGCTATGAAAAAGAAAATCATAATTTCTCTGGTATTGTTGATATTCGGTGGAATTATTTATTTTGGCGTTACGTTAGGCATATTTAGTTATTTTACTGGTCTTGGAACTCCATACAGCTATTTTCAAGCAAAGAAAAATACTAAATATGGGTTACTTATCCTTTATGAACAAGGTTTAGATGGAACGATTGTCAATTATATCAATAGTGATAGTATTCGACTGCTCTATGGCTTCAAGTATGTTCACGGAGGAAATGAAGTATCATCGTCTGTGATTGATTTATATAATTCCGTGATTGAAAAAGAAATACATCTCCGCTTGGGTGACACTAAATGGAATGAATACCTTTTTAAAATAGATTCAATACAAAGAAAGAAGAATAGAGAGTCTCCTATCCACTAATAAATTAGATTACAGCATTATAAATCATATTACAGAGTAAAAGTGACAGTTTGAAACTGTCGCTTTTACTCTAACCAGATAAAAATTTGCCTTGAAATTTGGAAAATTTCCTTTCACATATTATTTTTGTCAAAAGATTGCAATTTGGTGAAACTGCGATATGGTTTCAACAGCATCTGACCTATTATAAATTTTGATAATTATTAATTGACTCTCGTCTATGTGGAAAGATTGGTTCTTCTTCTCTAAAAGTCAGCGGATTGGAGTTATTACTTTGCTAATCATTATTTTAGCTCTTATTGGGGCCAAAATTGCTATTCCTCATCTTGTCCATCCAAAAGCAAGCAAACAGGATAATTTTGTGCAGCAGGCAATGGCTTTTGAGGATTCGTTGCATAAGCAAGCACCACAAAGTAATTACCATTCCTACACTCATTACGAGGAGCAAAGGCTACATTACAATTCATATCCTAAATATGAAAAACAGGTATTGCCCGCTCCTGTGTTATCTCGCTTTAACCCCAATGAGATTGATTCGGCTCATTTCGTGAAGTTGGGAATCAAACCAAAAATAGCATCCAACATTTTGAAATACAGAGCTAAGGGTGGCAAATTCAAAAAAGCCGAAGACTTTGGAAAGGTATGGGGAATTACGCCCGAACAGTTGCAAACATTGCAACCCTACATTGACATTCCGCCTGAAGCAGCTATAAACCAGGCTGCAACCAACATAAAGCCTAAAAAGATTGATGGCACACTTGAACTGAATAGTGCAGACACCACGCAATTGCAACAAATCCGGGGAATTGGTGCCGGCTATGCAAAGCGCATTGTTGCGTATAAAAAGCGGTTAGGAGGTTTTGCATCGGTAGAACAGTTGCACGAAGTGTGGGGAATGACACCCGAATTATACGATAAAATTGCTCCTCATTTTACGGTCAATAATCAGTTAATTCAAAAAATAGAGATTAATAAAGCCAGTGTAGAACGCCTGAAAAACCATCCGTACCTCAATTTTTATAAAGCAAAAGCCATTTACGAGCTTCGGCTTACCAAAGGAAAGCTGAAAGGGATACAAGAACTGAGAAAACTGGAAGGAATTGATGATGTGTTGCTTGGAAAGATAGAACCTTACCTTTCATTTCAATAATAGCGTCATTTCCGGAAAAAGCACTGTGAGATTATGCTTGCATCGGGTTTCATTACCGTCTTGCTAAGATTTTAAAGCGATAGAGGAGCGATTCGCATCACTCCTCTATATACCAAAATCTAAAGAGAAAAATAAAAAACAGGAGTCAAACTTTCACAAGCTCAACATCCCCGAAGTATATCATAATTTTATATTGTAAATCTTGTGTCTATTTTGATTTTCAAATATATTCAGATTAATTCTAAAATATAACCTGCCTGATTTTCATTAAACACGTTTTTAGCTTTAATGTATTTGTACCGACAATTTATTTAGATTCTTACCTCCATTAAAAACAAAATTGAAAATCTATGTTTTGTATTATTTCATCATAAAGATAAGCATAATTTTGAAAATATACACCGCACCTACTTATACCTATTTTATTTGTGCCTTATTTACTACATAATAGTCTATTTAATTATTGTTGCATTGGATATACATTCTTTATACATCCATAATATTCAGCCTTTTTTTATAATATTTAATCAATTTCCATGCGGTAAATAATTGGTATAGCAAATTATTATTCGATTTACGAAACCAAAAGCAAAATCTTGTTGTATATTTGTAATTAGAAAAACACACAGAAGATGGGTATTACTACATGATAATTTGATGCAAAATCAGAAGTAAATAAAAAGAATATATCTTTGTAATACCTAAAGCACAAGTAACCCACTCAATAGCATGACCAAAACAGCAACTTTTTTTGATAATTCTCTGATTTTTGGAGATTCTCCAATATTTGAGTTCAGTAAACAAAGGATTAAAAACCTTTTATTTTCGTCTGTTTATTTCAAAAAAGCATTTATGCTGGTCAGTTTCAGCAAGCAACAAATTATTCTGAGCAACCATAATCCTATATTCTTTTCCCTCTTTAATGATATCACCCAACGTGAGCGTATAGATGAAAACGCCATATTGGAAAAAATTCCTGAATCGGAACAAGCGTTATTTTCTCAGTATATTTCTATTATCAATAGCTATATGTTGAATAATTGCGCTCCAAAAGAAAACATCTTTTATTTCACCTTCAATCTACCGCTAATTACCACTGATAATACTCTCCAGATGATACGGTTTATGATATTTCCCTATCATTATGCCGATTTGTTGGGAAGTAGAGTGCCCCAAATTATTTATTACCAGTTTGGTAATTCGGAAGCCACACATGCAGGTAATCTCACACTGCATCATCCTACTAAGAAGCAAAAACAGTACTTTCTTTTAAGCGATATTCAGAATGAAAAATCAAATTATGCGATATTGAAAGAGAGCGACCTCTCAATCTTTGAATTGTCGAGCAAAGGATTTTCTGAGATTGAAATTGCAGAAGCTTTATCAATAAGTCTGGGTACCCTGAAGCATATTAAATCGACCATATTATTGCAATTGAATGCACAATCAACTTCCCAAATAATTGCAATGCTTAGTAAACAAGGAATCTTTTAACTCCCGAAAATGCATAAAAAAATTGACATTGATATATTGGACGAATTTGAACGCCTTTGCGAACTTTTTGCTGAAGCCTGGTCCACAGAAATTGCATTGTTGGATATGTCTACATCAGGAGTAATTTATTCTACTGAAAAATTGACGCAGCTCACAGGCGTATCAAACGAAGAAATTGTAAAACAGGGCAGCTCTTTTTTTGATCAACTAATCCATCCCAAGGATTTAGAGCTTGTGCATAAAGTGCATGCAAAAACGATAAAACTATTTAACAAACAGTATTATAAGGCTCTAAACTTCCCCTTTATCTTCTCCACCTACCAGTTTCAACTCAAAACCGCGGACAATACCTACCACAACAAATCTGTTTTCATTAAGCCTGCCTATTTTTCAGAAACAGGTATACCTTTGTTGGGTTACGCTGTAGCTTATAATGATGTAAAAATGGGTTTTGAGCGCTTTACTTTATCCAATATGGAAAAGAAAAAGAAGCTGTATTACGCCTCTATGACCGACAAATTCGTAGATTGGGATACTGTGAAGCTAAAACAAATAGAAATTGATATTTTAAGTCTCACCTCAAAGGGATACAGCGAAGCGAAAATTGCGAAAGAGCTGGGCGTCAAACTTGATCTGCTAAGATATTACAAGAAAAGTATCTATAAAAAATACCATGTATCGAATATTGCTGAAGCAGTGTATATTGCGCTGTTTTACGAACTAATATAACGGAAAATTTTAAAACGACGATGTCCGACAATAAGCGTTTATTATCGGACATCGTCGTTTTAAAATTCTAACCATATAGGCGTCAAATTGGTGTTGAATATTGAAGAAAATGGGCATAAGCTTTTTCCCAAATTTCTTTTTGCTCCGGTTTAAATGTTTTCAAATCAACCGATTTACAAATAAAGTTTCTGATTTCCTGCAAATCGGTAAATAAACCCGAAGCCTTTGCCTGCATCATCATGTTGCCGATAGCAGTAGCCTCAGCCGGACCGGCAATCACATCCACACCTATTGCATTGGCAGTAAGTTGGTTCATAAATTCATTACGCGAGCCGCCACCAATGACATGCAAACACTCAATTGGGAAAGGAGCAAAGGTTTTAAGCGCTTCAAACACCTGTTTGTATCTGAGTGCAAGACTGTCAAAAATGGCACGGACAAACTCCCCAATAGTGGACGGAGCGCCTTGTCCGCTTTGAGTACATACATCCACAATAGCCTTTGTCATGCTCTTTGGGTTGCCAAAAAGTTCACTGTCGGGATTAAACAAAAAGCCAAAGGGTTTTGCCTCAAGAGCAAGAGCCACCAATTGGTCGTATGTAAACACTTTTTCCAAATCCCACTCCTTTTTACATTGCTCCAGAATCCACATTCCGGTAATGTTTTTCAAGAAGCGAATGGTTCCATCAACACCACCTTCGTTTGTTATATTGGCTTTTCTGGAACGTTCATTCACCACAGGCTCGGGCAGTTCCAATCCCATCAGCGACCATGTGCCTGAACTGAGATAGGCAAATTTATTGTCAGAAGCAGGTACGGAAACAACTGCCGATGCAGTGTCATGACCCGCTACAGCGATAACCGGAATCTCTCCAAGACCGGTTTCCTGTGCAATTTCTTTTGTTAATGTGCCCACTTTATGTCCTGAGAAAACAATTTCGCCCGGAAACTTCGTTCTGTCAATTCCGATAAATTTCAAAATATCCGCATCAAAATCTTTGGTTGTAGGATTGAGCATTTCAGAAGTTGATGCAATTGTATATTCAGTAACCTGTTTTCCTGTAAGCAAATAAGAGATTGCGTCGGGCATAAACAAGATATTTTTAGCCGCCATCAACTGCGACGATTGACGAAGTTGCAGTGCATAAAGTTGAAACACCGTATTGAAATCGAGGGTTTGAATACCTGTACGTGCATACAGATCATCCAACGAAAATTTTGTGCCGAAATCATCCGTATTGTCACGGGTAGTGAAGTTTCTGTAGGCAAAGGGCAAGCCCATAACCGAACCGTCATCCCCAATGAAGGCAACGTCCACACCCCAGGTATCGACTCCGATAGAGAGAGGTTTGAGACCTTTACGGGCAGCAATTGTCAACCCTTCTTTTATATGACGGAAAAGGTTGAAAATATTCCAGTAAAAATTTCCATGTATCTCAATCAGTTCGTTGGGGAATTTGTGAATATCCTCCAAAAGTAATTTCCCGTTTTCGATGCTTCCACAAATTACTCGTCCGCTGGTGGCACCTAAATCAACGGCTAAAAATGCACTGTTTTCCATTACAATAATATAAAAAGGTTAGATGGGAGATGATTCTGCTTTATTTTTTTGAGTCTGAAATATCAAATGTGTCAGCGTACAAGCGATGGATAAACGCATGAAAAAATCAATACGAGCAAACCGATTGCCAACCATACAAAAGTGGTGCGATTGCAACCAAGCCATTCTTTAAGCACAATACCCCATACATTGCTGAATAAAATATTGAGCGACATCAGAATACTCCACGAAAATGCCATCATGATACCACCGTCAGCAAAGAAGCTTTTGCCCAAAGCCAATCCGAAAAACTGCGAATACCAAAGAATACCTGCCAATGCACAGAACAACAGATTGTTTATCAGCACTGAACCCGGAACTGAAAAATAGTCCTTGATCGTTTTATTTTTAATATTCTGGAAAATACAATATACTGCATTGGTTAAAAAACCACCCATTGTAACCATCAATATTGCAGGCAATCCAGCATAAAGCGCCTTTGTTCCCAGCGAAATAGTAAATGCTTTGATAGGTTCAGCAGCACCAAGTCCGAGGCTAAAACATGCGCTCATTACTCCGGCCAATAATGCTACTAACAAACCCTTTTTCAATGCAAAATCTTTGACGGCGGCCTTTTTTTGCTCGTCGGTCAAATTTTTGGAACGCAAGCTACCAGCATATCCGATAATTGCAATACCGGCAATGGCTATACATACGCCTATCAACAAAACAAGGTCTTTACCAAATAAATCTTTTTTATCGAAGAAGATAGCCGGAATCAAAGTACCGAAAGCCGAGCAGGTACCCAGAGCTATAGATTGTCCGAGAGCCACTCCTAAATAACGCATACTTAAACCGAATGTCAAACCACCGATGCCCCACAACATACCAAAACCCATGGCTTTGAGTGCTGCGCCACTACCACTTGAAAGAATTATACCCAACGACGAGTCATCGGGAACAGCCAATAATGCGCCAAGGTAAGGGAATAATAGCCAGGCAAAAACGCCTTGTACCAGCCAAAAGCTCTCCCACGACCAGTTTTTTACTTTTTTGATAGGCACATAAGAACTGGATTGTCCAAGACTACCTATTGCAATGATAATGAGTCCGATAATTGTGTTCATGATTGTTATTAGGCTAAGGTTATTTACGGCGAAAGTTTCACCTCCTCAAAGGAAGTGAAACCTTTCCGCTCAATATAAATTGTTTATTATGAACAGTTTGAAACAGATTAGCGTTTGATTGTTACCGCTTCTTCATACGCTTCTACTTCGGCAATAAAATCTATACCGACAGCAGTACCGTTTTTCAGGCAGAAATAGTCATACACATCACCCCAAGGCAATCCTTTTGCCTCTTCGAGCAAAGCCAAACGTTCAAAATTCTGACCTTTTGCTTCGTATCCGCGCAATTTCACAATCGGTTCGAGCATAGCTTGCAAGAAGCATTTTTGTGTAGAACGGCTACCGATAACATAAGCACCGATACGGTTGATAGAGGCATCAAAGTAGTCAAGACCAATGTTTACGCGGCTTAATGCATCGCAACGTATAATTTCTTTTGCCAAGTCGAGTGTATCGTCGTTCATGATAGTCACATGGTCGGAATCCCAACGAATAGGACGACTCACGTGCAACATGATTTCGGGAGTAAACAGTAAAAGTGAAGAAATTTTGTCGGCAACGCTTTCTGTTAAATGGAAGTGGCCGGTATCCAGTGTCACAATTTTGTTATTCTTCACACCGTATCCCAAATAGAAATCGTACGAACCCACGGTATAACTTTCGGCACCGATACCAAACAATTTGGCCTCAATACAGTCTTTCATGTTTTCGTATTTAATTTCAAAGATTTGATCCAAAGAATCTTTCAGCAAACGACGATATTCGAAACGATTTACTGTAATATCTTTAGAACCATCATGAATCCAAAGGTTCATCACGCAAGGAGAACCCTGGTATTTACCCATTGCTTCGGCAATAGCACGACAACGTTTGGTATGTTCAATCCAGAAATCACGAATTTCTTTATTGGGATTTGCCAATGTCAATTCACCTGATTTTGGGTGAGAGAATGAAGTGGAATTGAAATCGAGTTTGAACCCGTTTTCTTTTGCCCAAACCATCCAGCTTTCGAAATGTTTCGGTTCAAGTTGGTCACGATCAATAAATTGACCACCAAAATCGCCATAAATAGCGTGTAAATTCAAACGGTGCTGACCGGGAATCAACGAAGCCGCTTTGATAATGTCGGCACGTAATTCTTCAATATTGCGGGCTTTGCCCGGATAGTTTCCGGTAGCCTGAATTCCTCCTGTAAGTTGTCCATCAGGATTCTCAAAACCGGTTACATCATCAGCCTGCCAGCAATGAAGCGACAGTGAAATATTCTGCAATTGTGCCAAAGCCTTGTCAGTATCCACACCAATGGTGGCATATTTTTCTTTGGCTGTCTGATAGTTAAGTTCTATTTGGGCTTCTTTCTTCATAGCAATTAGGTTTGAATTAGAGTGTGTAAATTATTTTTTGTAAATGTAGATAATCCTTATTTAGTAACAGCTGAAAAAATTGACACTTTATCTTTGATTTTTGACAGAAAACAATACCCACCATTCTTTGAATTGCAGACAGGTGAATTTTATCATATTTTCGCTTTATCTTATTGTTTATCAGCATAATGATATTTTTATCACTATGGATTAATTGTATGACAATTTTCGACCAAAAAGAAAAAACAAAGAGATTTGCTTAAATATTAACTTCCGCATACACCATTGTCTTCAAATTCTTCTTAAATTTGCACCGTTAACCTATTTCTTGCTCTATGAATGCACTTACCAATAATTCCATAATGCTCAAATATCTTGTTACGAATGAACAGGATTTATTATGGGGCATTACTGTTACTACCGTGGGACTTCATCAAATAAAGAAAGATTTCGAAGTGTATCCCCCCAAGGCCGGGCATCCTACCAAATACTATTTTCACTCCAAAGAAGGACGCGTACTGGATGAATTTCAGTTAGTGTATATCACTCAGGGTAGTGGCAAATTTCATACCAGCAAAACCAAAACCGTAGATGTAAAAGAAGGCGACATTATGTTGATAATGCCGGGCTTATGGCACAGCTATGCTCCGAATAAAAAAACCGGATGGAACGAGTACTGGATCGGTTTCAAGGGTGAAGTAATGGATTTACGTGCCCGCAATGGCTTTCTGAATCTCGAAAACGGAATTTTCAAAGTGGGTATGCGCGACGAAATGGTAAATCTTTACCAACAAGCCATCAACGTGGCCACCACCGAAAGTACTGCCTACCAGCAGGTATTGGCCGGAATTGCTAATTTACTTCTGGGCTTGGCAATGGCATACGACAAAGAGCAACAGTTTGAAAACTACACGGTGTTGCAAATGACTAAAGCCAAGATGATTATACGCGAAAATATCTATTCAAAGATCACTCCCGAAGAGATAGCCAATACGCTGAATATGAGTTACTCTTGGTTCCGGAAAACTTTCAAGGAATTTACCGGATTATCGCCCGCCTCGTATATGCAAAAACTTAAACTACAGGCTGCAAAAGATTCGTTAATCTCTACCAACCACTCTATCAAAGAGATAGCTTATAATCTGCATTATGATAATTCGGAACATTTCTCCACCCAATTCAAAAAACATGTGGGTTCATCGCCAAAAGACTTCCGCGCGCAACACACCAGAATAAAAACAAGTCATTTACCGGAGTGAGAGAAGAGAATCTAAAGTTGTAGCCGAAACCCTAAAAGCGGTACCGTGACGTGTGCCTTTCGGAAAAATTATTTGCTCCGACACATCTTCCCATGTGTTGCCGTCTTTCGACCGCACAGCACCATATTTATGTTCCCTGTATTTATCGAAATAGACATAAATATAATCGCCTACCAATAAAGGAGATGGTCCTTCTGCCCAGTATTTTCCGGTAATCGGTGCCGATACTTCTATCGGAAAGCCTTTCTGAAGATTGGTTGTCACAGTTACCCTGATATTTTTCTGTACCGGTCGGAGGTATTCATTTTTCACAAACAACATATACTTTTTCCCACGCTGTAAGATAGCTCCGTCAATGACATTGAAATCGGGATTGAAAAATAGTTTTGCCGGTGTAAACTCTTTGAAATTTTTCGTGGTAACGAAATACAGTCGATGATTTAGTCCCTTTTCAGTAGCCGAATCAGGTGCATTGAGGTGTAAACCCGGCACGGTAGATGCCCAAAATATATAATAGTTTTTCGAAGCCTTATCGTAAAACAGTTCGGGTGCCCACGTATTTTTGGTTGTCGGCTCGTATTCCATCACCGGTATATTTTGTTGTTCCGACCAGTGAATCAAGTCTTTTGACGAGGCATATCCAATACCCTTATCCCACCAGCCCGAAGTCCACACCATGCGAAATATACCATCAGTACCTTGAGTAATACTCGGATCACGCATCAATCTATCTTTTCCTACCGTAGGTGTGACAACAGACTTCCCATCATTCAATGCCTTCCACGTCAATCCATCATAACTATAGGCTAAGTGCAAGCCATCTTCGCCATTTCCAATAAAATAAGAAAACAGGTAGGCAGGTTTTTCAGGTTGAGTGGCATGTAGCGAAGCAACTCCAAAAACCACTACTACACACATCAGGAAACGCAGTCTATTATTCCGAATTATCATATAAAATCACTTCAAAAATTTATTTAACGTCAGGCCGGGTAAAGTTTTTACACCTTCAATCACAGTACTGGCATTGAGCAAAGCGCCCTCATATTTGGTATGCGTGTGGTCGGGCATAAAAAGCTTGTTTACTTCGGTTTGACCCATTGCTTCGAGCTTATCGGCCACTAATCTGTTCACATCAATAAAAAATGCACCTTCCTGTTCAGCAGCTTCGCGTGCCCATTTACCATAACTATCATCGTTTCGCTCTATTTTACCATCTTTCCAACGATCGCGTGGAACAGGGCTGATCACAATAGGAATTGCACCTTTCAACTTCGCATCGCGAATGTATTTGCGAATATACCAACCATAACTATGAATTACCTGATTGCGCCCGGAATCGTCCATTTTATAGACTTTCGACTCGTCAAGATTTCCTGGGATAGTACCCCGTGCTTTATCGGTATTGATAAAAGAGCCATCGTTATGTCCAAACTGAATGAAAATAAAATCGCCGGGATGTAACGCAGCACACACATCCACCCAACGACCTTCATCGATAAACGTACGGCTGCTCCGACCGGCTTTCGCATCATTTTCCACATCAATTTTCTTCGCATCCAGAAAACCGGTTATCAAAGAACCCCAGCCCCACATGTCAGGCTTTCCCGGCACATCCTGATTTTTCACAGTAGAGTCACCAATCACAAATACCAACGGTTTTTTACCCTTTCGGGGAGTGCCTTTCGTTTCGTGGGGAATAATTTTCAAATAACCGGCCAACTCATGATGCAATGCCTGAAGGCCTTCGACTACCGATGCCGCATTAAGTTTAGCCCCATCCTCAGAAGTGTGAATACGGTCGGCGTAAAACATTTCGTTGGTTTTCTCCTGCCCAAAAGCATCCAGTTTTGAAGCAGTAATACCATTCAAATCGACAAACGGAATTTGCATCTCTTCCGCAATTTGCCTTGCCCATTTGCCATAAGTTTCATTGCTGCGGATAACTTTTCCATTCCCATCCCACGCATTTCGCGGAGTAAAAGAAAGGAGAATAGGATGACCGCCTTTTGCCTTGACATCGGCGACAAATTTACGTAAATATTCGCCAAACGAAAAAATAATTTCTTGTTTCCCTGTCTCTTTAATCACCACCCGAAGAGAGTCTCTTCCCATACCGGGCACCGAAGCACGTGCACGACCGGTATCATACGAACCGGAATCATTGTGCCCAAACTGAATCAACACATAATCGCCCTTATGAATGCTATCGCGCACCGCAGCCCAGAGATTATTGTAAAAAGTACGGCTGCTTGTTCCTCCAAGTGCATGATTTTCGATGGTTATTTTGGTGGAATCAAACAATGCACCGAAAAATTCGCCCCAACCCCACTGACCGTTACTACCATCGGCATCCCAGCCGTTGCGTACCGTAGAATCACCTATTAACAGCACTACAGGATTTTTTCCTTTACGGGTCGAACCGGCTTTGAGAAGAGGCTTGCGGGCTTTCGGCACGATTCTGTCATTGATATTGACCTTATTGGTATCGACCAATGCCTCCTGTTTCATTTTTACTGCCGCTTTGCCTTTTAATGAATCGGTGACAAGCGCCTGCGACCACCCTACTGTGCAAAATAGAAGAAGCGTGATGAATAAAACAATTCGTTGCATGGTTAATTCTAAAAGAGATTATTTTGCTTGCTTTTGAGCAGTCGCAGATGGAGCCAATTTATAGATTTCGCTTCCGGCTAAAAGGAAACAACCTAAACCATAATCTTCAAAATCAGGAATTTTATCATAGCCAACAGGCTGACCATCTTTGGGTTCTTTGCCGGTTCCCTGCACGAATCCCAACATTCCATCGGGGTGAACAGCCTCTTTGTCCATTGCATTCCATGCCCTGGCGATAACAGGAAGATAGAGTTTTTTGTCGAGCAATCCGTGACGAACACCCCAGGCCATGCCATAAATAAACAACGAGGTACCCGAAGTCTCCTTTCCTGCAAAATGAGTGGCATCGTGTAAACTCACATTCCAAAAACCATCAGGACGTTGCAAACGAGGCAAAGCTTTCATCATCTCCAAGTAAGTTTTTTGATATTCGTTGTAACCCACTGTTGTTTTGGGCATAATATCCATCACCCGCACAAGAGCAGCCACCACCCAACCGTTGCCACGCGCCCAATAACAATCTTGTCCATTGGGTTCGGCATAGGGAGCCACGAAGGCTTTATCTCTCCACCAAAGGCTATCTTTGGTGTTGTAGAGACCACCGCCTTGCTTTGTTTTAGTGTCCAAATACATTTCGTACATGCGTTGGAAGTATTTATCATCCTTGTAAATAAGACCAAGTTCGGCAAACACAGGCATTGCCATTTGCAGGGCATCAATCCACCACCAGTCGTCCACTTTGTCTGTAGCCACCATTTTGTCAATGGATGCTTTGATGTTCTCAATACGTTCCGGTTTCGATTTATCCATTTTGTACAAATCAATATAAGTCTGTCCACAGCACTGATTATCGGCATTGCGGGTTGTAATGCCATCGCGTAGATTCCATTTATGAAACTCGCTCCAATCGAGTGCATACTGTTTGTATTCCGCCTTGGGATTAATGGAAAGAAGGGCCATCAATCCTTCATAATACACGCCACGTGTCCAGATATTACTTGGACGTACTTTATCAGTCACCATAGGTTTTGACGGGTCGGCATACTTTTTCATAAAATAGCTGTTGACCAACTCCATTTTTTGCATCACCGCCTTTTTTGCAGGCAATGTCTGGGCAAAAGCACTTGTAACCAGACATGCTGCAAGAATCATTGGAAATAGTTTTTTGTTCATAGGTTTGAAATTTAACCTCTCCTCCAATCCCTCCCCGAGATGGAGATGTGGGAGAAGTGTGCGTTATGTATAAGTTAATTAATACGTTTGATTTTCAGCCTTTTCAATCACAGTATCTTTAATACCACGACAATTGAAAGTACGAAAACCGGTGACATTTTTCAATGAAAATGCCGATGGTGCCTCCGGTTGACGAATCACCACATTGTCGAATGTGATGTCCTGCACATCATCCAGACAAACCGAAGGACGAAAATCAGGTCTCATAAATTGCGCTTCCACATCTCTCACTTCCACATTTTTAGCATGGCGAATATAAAACGTGGAGGCCGGAAGCGGACCGAACATTGTCTGTTCGGGATATTTTTTCTCCTTTTCTTCAATCACCAGCGAAGCCATTGCTTTAGTGCCACCGCCCTGCTGATAAAGACGAATATTGCTCAATTTTACATCTTCGATGGAATGACCGGGTATGCCGGTAATAAGACACACATACATGGAGTCGGAATTATAGACACGCACATTGTCAATATTTACGCGGCGTAAATGACCTACAGGCGTACCTTTCGGGCTGCGCATACGGGCCCCTAAACGCAGAAAAATCGGTGCGGCATTAATATCGCGCATCACAATATTAGACACGGTAACATCTTCCAAATCGCCACCGTCTACCGTTTCTAATGCCAAACCACGACTGCGTTCGAAGATACAATTACTAATGGTAATATTTTTGTAGCCTCCGCTCGATTCGGTACCGAGTTTGATGCGTCCGCAAGGAAACGATTGGTCAGGAGCTTGCGGAATATCGCGACGAAATGTGCCGTCCATCACTGTACCCAAATCGTAACCACTTACAAAACAGTTGGTAATGGTTACATTTTCGGTATTGCGAAAAAAACCAAGACCATAGCTTGCTTTCAGTACAATGGCATCATCGTAGGGTGAATTGACAGAGCAATTGGAAACACGCACATTGCGGCAACAGTCAATATCCAGCCCATCACGATTGGTGTCAATCAGCAGATTATCGACTATCAGGTTATCGACTCCGGTAGCCAGCAGGGCAAAATGACCACATTTCAGCATACGCACATCTTTCAATGTTACATTGCGGCAAAGTTTCAGTGCAATCACCTTATTACCAACACCTTTTATATGACTCTCTTCGCGGGTTAATCCGTTGCCGGCAATCAATCCCTGACCGCAAATTGTCACATTTTCGAGGCCGATACCCCAAATCAAGCTATTTTTCCAATGACTATGCCCAAAATCCTGAAACATATCGGTGGCATTGGGTTCTATCACGTCAAAACCATCGGTTTCGGTAGGATAAGCAGCCAACAAGGTTGCGCCTGCATCGAGAAACAAGGTAATGTTACTTTGCAAACGGACAGAATAAGAAGCATACGTTCCGGCAGGGAAATAGACAGTTCCTCCACCCTCTTTTACTGCGGCTTCAATAGCTTTGTTGATTGAAGGTGAATCAATGGTTTTGCCATCACCCTTTGCCCCGTAATCTTTCACGTTGAAATAAGGAGATGCTTGCATAGCCGTAGCCACCATTACTATTACTACAAACAAAAATTTCTTTATCATGATGTTCTTTTTTAGTGTCAAAATTTAATGGTTCCAAAAAAGCAAAGCTTCTCAAAGACTGATTATTGAGTACAAAATTACCGCATCAATGTCACTGCCATTATGCCGATAACCACCTCATTTGCCATTGTTTCGAGTGTCAGGCTTTTCAATGTTTTTGTTTTATTGAGGGGCAAGTCGAGAATAACACCTGCACCACCGTCAATTTCACGACCCGAAGCCGGAGAAACGGGAGTTTCTATATAATCACCACCGTTCCGCTTTGTGGCATCGGTAGCCTGCTTTTCTTTTGTCACCATCATTTCGCGACTCACAGCTCCTGTTTTCAGATACACCCTGTATGGGCGGGGAGCTTTCAATTGAAAGGCATATCCATCCTCGTAATAATCCTGCTCAATGGGGCACCAGCTCTGGGGATTGATAAGTTCAAGCACCTCCGAAGTGCCATCGGTATAAGTTACTTTCACCACCCCATTTGTGAAATGAGTTTGCATGTGATTGGTAGAACCCGCCATCAACAAATAAGCATGAGTCGCTTTTCCCGTTAATGGAACAGTAACCGAAGCGGGGTAATTATTCCAAAGTGAAGTAAAAGCAATGTTTTTAGCCTCAGCCGACGATGCCGTGCGGAAAGGCACTCCCATCGGAGTTTGCAATAATCCGTTCACCGATGCTTTTCGCAAGCCGCTATCATCAATCGAAGCCGTGGTAAGCGGATGTGTCCATTCTCCGATACCCTGCGTGGAAGTCTGCAAGGTGGTATAAGGTGAACGAGGTGACAAGTACTTGTTTTTGAAAATTTGCGTCACCTTATCATTCAGTATATTATCCATATTTACAGTCTCATAGACAGCCGTTTCCTTATTTTTTGCCTCCCAATCAATAAATTTAAATGTTGTTTCAATTCCCTTATCGGAAATGAATGTCAGTTTATTTGTTCCACAGGTCAAAGGTTCAACAAGTGAATTAAAATTGGCCCAACTATTGGCGTTGATTGCTAATTGTTTTCGGGTCGCTCCATCATCATTATAGAGTAAATATCCGTTTATCGGTTTATGAGTGTGATTATTGATTGAAAAATAATGATCATTCATGTGTGTGTTATTTACAAGAAGTTCCAATGGCTCACTTATTTCCATATCCTCCGGTTTCCACCAACGCAAAGCACCTTGCTGTACAAATACAAATATTGTTCGATATCCCACTTCACCTTTTACAATTCCTGATAGGTTATGATCTGCCATTTTAATATCAAAAAAAACGGTTTGAGGATCATAGATTTTTTTTATTGTTTGAAAAACATTGCACTTAAATTCTTCTCCTCTAGTACCGTATGCACATAAATCTGCCCTATATATTTCACTGCCACCCCAATCAATCACTATGTTATAAACAGAATCATTTCCACAATAGACGATGATTGAAGGTGTCAAACCCACAGAAATCGTATCCGACTCCCAAATTGCCGATTTACCATTTACCGTAACGCTTTTAACCTGGTCAGAAAGAGCTTTCACATGCAGTTCCAGATTTAGTTGCTTTGGCAAATGCTGCGCAATAGTATAATGCTCGCTGATATCCTGCTTTTTATAATCGAATGAAATATCGGGAGTTTCAAACCTTGCAAATTTCCATGTGGTGGGAAATCCCGGACGAATCACCAATTTACCGTTCATTGCATCGGGCAGAATACCGAATAAGCCCTGCACCACATCGCGTGAAAACATGCCGATGGGGTCGCCAAAATCGCGATAACTCTCTCCACGTGCTGCATCGTAAAAACTTATCTGACCGATATTTCCGGGGCTTCCACCCAAATACATTCCATCGAGTACCGAGCTTTTGAACAACTTAAATGCTGCTTCGTTTCTACCGCTTTGCCAATAGGCCAAAGCTGTATGCCACACTTCACCAAAAGCCACATTATTGGTTGACCAGCAGTAAGGCATCCAATCGGAAGAGGAGACGGTTGCCCAACCTTCATCTTTCAAGCCTTTGGCACGCACAGAAATATGCGGAATCTCCGTATCCACATATCGTGTGGCTTGATAGGCCTGAAACGCATCTCCGGCCTCCGAGTCGATAGCATGATAAACCGTCCAAAGTGCAGCACTTGAGTGCAACAGTTTATGCCCCATAAAATCCTTGTATTCAGCCCACCATCCCTTGTCTGCCATCCAGAGTTGAGACGAAAGCGCTTTCCATATTTTGTCGGCCTCCTTTTCGTATGGAACAGGGTCTTCACCTATTTTTTTTGCAATTTCGGCAGCCATTTTATTGGCTCTGTAATTATAAGCCGTTGAATGTGTGGCTCCTCCACTATTATACTGCAAGCCATCGCTCGCCCAGATAGCCGCGTAACCATCATAAAGTCCGTCATCGTCAGGATCGAAATTCCGTTTTTCCCATGCCAGACTTAATGTGAGCACCGGCCACATCTTTTTGGCATAAACCAAATCACCTGTCCAGTTGAAATGCCACAACAATTCATCGATATAACACAAGTTCATATCGTAATGATGCATTTCGTTGTTTTTCTGGGGATTGCGACAAATATAACCATTGCTGTACATGGGTGTACCCCATTTTTTGAGCGATCGAGCCAAATTCATAGCAGAATCCTGTGCGGGATGCGGAATGGTGTTGGGCACATCCACCACCTGCGAAGCGGCATAATCATTGAAATGAGCCCGCGCACGGTCGTGCCAGCCAAGCACATCGCCCGAATAAGCTCCCCGCCAGCCAGCCAACCGCATTCGCCAACCGATAGCGCCGTGAAGGAATGAATTCGGTTCCCAAATAGCATCGGCAACCACCGCCAAAGTGCCACCCAAAGTATTAATAAAAGGGTCGGGAGTGATTATTTTAATTCGGGATGACAGCTGTTGACGAGCTGCCTCTGCAAGTTCAAATTTGGAGGATAGTGTATTATATGACAATGAATTATCCGAATTGTCTTTAATGATTGAAATAAAAAAAGGCATATTTGGAATTACCGTAAAGCGTGACATTGCCACCGGATTTGCAGCCGCCACATCGGCATTCCATTGAGCAAACGGCGAAGAAACAACAGCCGGATTTCCCATTCGCATCACGCTTTGTGTAGGAAAAATACCTGTCAATTGAATCGCACCCACTTTCTTGGTAGGCGGTAGCACAAGCTGAAAATTATTTGCTCTGAAAGTATATGTATTTCCGGCACAATACTCCGGTTTCAGGTCAAAGCAATCGGCAGGATCCACGCCCATATCACCCTCACGCGAAAAGCGTTTGCCTGAAGCACCGCCATACACGGCTATCAATTCCACTTTTTTAGAAACATTTTTCAGCTCCCCTTTCAAAATGAACCCTTCGGCATCGCTCATTGCCAGCATTGTAAGCTTTAATTCTCCGACACCTAACAACTCATCGGTTATCGTGTAGATGCGGGAACCAGCCCTATAGCGCGATTCGATAAATTGCGCATCGTTTAGCCATTTGGTCTGTCCGTCTACTACCAGTCCAAAATGCAGATTTCCACCCATGCCGGGCAGATACATGGCAAATTCAGGCACATCGCCGGTCTCCACCCGAAATGCGGTGTGGGTGCCGTACAATGCCCTGTTGAACTTCATTTTTCCATTGACAATCACAAAATCTTCGCCATCAGGATGATATCGAAGCTCACGCTCTTTGTCATGCCAATCACCATTGCCCGCATAAGCAGGAGGAAAAAGGGAAAAAGCGCAAAGAAAGAAGATAAAAGCCTCCCCCTTCCCCCTCCAAAGGAGGGGGGTGAATCTGTATTTGAAGCGTTGTATATGGTTTGTCAATTTAATCATTATCTATCAAAAATGGCTAATGCCGATTATTCTCATCCTTTGGAGAGGTTAGGGAAGATTTTTTAACGGTGTCAACGTCACTGGGCCTAACAGACCGGAAGGAACGACTCCCCAATTGGCATAATTTTCAGGTTTATAAAAGAGATTCACCATATTGATTTCGTTAAAGATACGCCATTTCACACCACGACGATCATAGTCGGAAATGCGATTGGCAGGAAGGTTGGTCACTTCCACTTCCAGTGTGTTTTTGCCCGGACGAAGGTATTTCGCTACATTGGCAGCATAAGGTACGGCCCACAAAGTTGCAACCTCCTTACCGTTGATGCGGACACGGGCACTTTCGCGCACATCGCCCAAATTGAGTTGCCACTCGGCTGCCTGAGTTGAAGGCATAACGAAAGAAACAGTATATTTTGCCGTACCGCGATTTATTTTTGTATTTGGGTCTTTAAGCTCCGTCCACGATTTCAGTGTATCCATAGCGAAAGTTCCTGCAATGGCAGGATCGCTCTCCACAAAACTTAATGACCATCCTGAAGAAAGATTCACCGACTCGGGCTTCGGTTCAAGATAGCTCCATGCTGTCACATTGGCAACCGGTTTGTCAAATGTTTTCAAAAGAGTGGACTCGCCGGATTTGAGTTGCAGATAAACCTGTGTTTTACCATCTTGTTGACGAATTTTTGCCAAGCCGCTGTTGCCCGTCATGGGGTCGAAAAGCATTGCCGAAGCCGCTTTCACACCCAATGTCACCCAACCGTCTACACCTTTCTCCTGCAAAGAAGAGATAAAATAGTGATAGCCCGTTTCGTTCGTGCGGCGGATACAGGAAAGTCCGAGGTCAGTACGCATATCCTCCTTCGACACCTTGCAGACTGCCAGTGCCGACGCATAGTCATTGGCTATTATGATTTGTCCTTTGCCTATTGGATAACTCTTTGTTTGTGTAAAAGAGGCAACTTTAGGCAAAAAGGCTAATGATTTTTGCAATCCGGCACGGCGAAGTTCCAGTTTATTGAGTCCCGGAACATCCTGCGGATATTGACCTACAAATACAATAGTAGCACCGTCCTGCGCCATTTTCACAAGTTTCGCTAACACATCATCAGGCATTGTTTGGATAGATGGCAGAATAATTGCCTTATATTCCGAACCTCCGATTGTACGCAGTTTTCCATTGGCCACTGTGGTACTTCTCAGAAAATTATCCGAAATATAATCCACGTCATACCCGCTTTTGATAATAGTGTGAATGGCATCTATAAACTTCGGAGCCCGTTCGGCCATGGTGTGGATAGTGAATGCCAGATATGGTTTCGCTAAATCAGTTTTCCACATATCGTAAATAGGCAAATATACCAGAAAATCGTTGTCGGGTCGGCCTTCCTGCAAAAACGACTGGCAACGTGTGATGTACTGGAACAAAGGAGCTGCATCACGCCAGATTGAATTGGTTGGCGACATATCGACGGCAGCATAAAACTTCCATCCCGGCCATGCTGCCTCTTTCGGTGAATAAGTAGTTCCATGAAAATAGACATGATTTACGCCTGCTACAAACATCAAATCCACATCGGGCTTGCATTGCGACAAAGAGGTGCGAAAATGGTCGGTGAGCCAGGTAAATGTTTCGGACGAAGTCAACGGTTTACCTGAGATATGTGCGGCTGAAGAGGCATATTTCAGCATTGAAATATCAGAATCGTTCTTTTTACGGATAGAATCCACTCGGAGGCCTTTGATGTGAAAATCGGAAATACCAAACGACTCGCACTCGGGAATATCCACTGTAGCGTAAAGGTCAATAAGGTTGCCGGGAGAACCATGTGCCTGATTGCGGGTTATGCTGCCATGACCGTGCGCCCAGTCAGTCCATGTTTTTGTGAAATTTTCCTGCAAAAGTTCCGACAAGGTTTCGCGGTAATCGGAAATCACGCGGGCAACGACATCGGGATTACCCTGTCCACGAAATTCCGGCAGATATTCTTCCAATTTATATCCGCGTTTTGTCTGAAATTGCTCAAACAAATCGGGTGTCCAGTCTGCCTCAAACACTTCATACGAATCGTTGAAAAAAGTATTGGGATAAGCTGTATTGGATTGTTTGAATGCCCGTTCGAAACGACCAAGATAATTTGTAACTGCTTGTTTTGAAAAATGGTTCATCACATAACCTTCGCCACCGGGAGCGGCGCGTTTCACCTTTTGCAAGGTTTTTCCGGCAAAAACAGCTGTCAGATTCCATTCACCGCCGGGTGCTTTCCATTGCAAATGACCCTCTTTATCCACTTTATCTGTCAGATTCAGTTTTTGTCCGGTTTTAGAAAATGCCATCAAACGCGATAGTCTCGCAACCGTTTGTTGTTTAGGGTCTTTGACCAACACAACTTCAACCAGATTCTCACCGTTTTTCAACGTGTAATCCTGAAAAATAACCTTTGAGGCGGCATCTTCGATGGTCACCTCAGGACTGCCGAATGGCCATCCGGTGCCGGTATTCATGTCAATCTTCAT